>Ga0210388_10000092_pt1 | contig 112865 bp, 113 predicted proteins | sample IncBWC19OmetaG_FD_155485 | JGI IMG/M metagenome (GOLD analysis project Ga0210388, IMG submission 155485) | Forest soil microbial communities from Barre Woods Harvard Forest LTER site, Petersham, Massachusetts, United States - Inc-BW-C-19-O ... | reverse complement strand
TCGAGGCCGGCTTTCCAAGCGACGCGCAGGGCCATGTAGAGCGTGGTGGCCGGCAGCCCGTAGGGAGGATCGGACGCGAACACGATCCGCTCGGCGGGTACGCGCGCGAACAGCTCGATGACGTCGATCGGGAAGAAGCAGGACATGTCGTAGAGCACGCCTGGGTGGTCGGCAAGGCGCGTTGTCAGGATCCCCTGGTCACAGATCGCGCCGTGGGCGAGGATCAGCACGGCGCCGGGATGACGCAGCGCGAGCTCGACGAGCCCCTCGGCGAGCGGCGGCAGCCCGCGGCCGGCGTGGATCAGGATCGGCACGCGTGCATCCTCGGCGAGGCCGAAGACCGCGTCCATCTCGGGTCCATCGAAGTCGAAGTCCTGTGCGCGCGGATGCAGCTTGATGCCGCGCGCGCCCTTGGCCAGGCAGCGCTCGGCCTCGGCGAGCGGGGCTTCGGCGGGGTCCAGTCGGCAGAACGGGACGAGTCGGCCTTCGCTTTCGGCTGCCCAGCCGAGCACACGGTCGTTGGGCACGCTGTATGAAGGCTTGCGCTCGGGGTCGTGCAGCGGGAACACGCACGCGCGCCGCGCGTCGGCGCGGTCGAGCTGGGAGAGCAGCTGCTCGAGCGTTAGTGAGCGCCCGTCCTCGTCGAGCCCCAGGTGCGTATGGGCGTCGATCACTTCGGCGTTGGCGGGGCGCAGACGCTCGGCTTCTGCGAGGAACGGCTCGAGCGCGCTCGCGTAGGCATTGTCGTTCACGCCGTGCACCCTATTGTGTCGAGCGTGGCCTGGGAGGTGGTGATCGCGGGCGGCGGCTTCGGCGGCTTTTACGCTGCGCGCGCACTCGAGCATCGGCTGCCGGCGCAGAGCGCTCGCGTGACGCTCGTCAGCGACGCGAACTTCATGCTCTACACACCGCTGCTCCCGGGCGCCGCCGGAGCGACGCTGGACCCGCGTCACGTGGTGGTCTCGCTGCGATCGCAGCTGCGGCGAACCGAGCTCGTGGTCGGACGCGTGACCGGCGCCGACCCGGTGCGTGCGACGCTGGCCGTGCAGCGCCTCGACGGCGTGCAGCTCGAGCTCGCGTACGACCAGCTCGTCGTTGCGCTGGGGTCGGTCTCGCGGACGCTGCCGATCCCAGGGCTCTTCGAGCACGCGATCGGCTTCAAGTCGCTGGCGGATGCGACCGCGCTGCGCAACCAGGTCCTCAGCTGCCTGGACATCGCCGAGTCCGTCGAGGACCCGGCGTCGCGCGCCGAGTACCTGGGGTTCGTGTTCGTGGGCGCCGGCTACGCGGGCGTCGAGGGGCTCGCCGAGTTGCAGGACTTTGCCGCGCAGGCGATCGAGCTGTACCCGCGCTGTCGCGCTCAGGGGATGCGCTGGGTCCTGATCGAGGCCACCGACCGGATCATGCAAGAGGTGCCGCCGAGCCTGTCGGCGTTCGCCGAACGCGAGCTCCGCGGGCGCGGGATCGAGGTACGCACGGAAACCACCCTGCGCGAGCTGACGGCGCATGCGGCGACGCTCGGCGACGGCGAGCAGATCCGCGCGCGGACGCTCGTGTGGACGGCCGGTGTCAAGCCCAGCCCGGTGCTCGCGAGGCTCGGCCTTCCCCTCGGCCGGGATGGGCGCGTGATCGTCGACCGCACGTTGTGCGTGGATGTCCATGCGCTGGCGGCTGCTCGCAAGGACGATGCCGTCCGTGGCGTCGCCCACGTGTGGGCGATCGGAGACTGCGCCGCCGTCCCTGACCCCGCGAGGCCTGGACAGCCGTGTCCGCCGACGGCGCAGCACGCGATCCGCCAGGGACGCCTGGTGGCGCGCAACATCGCGGCGACGTTCGCGGGCGCCCGCAGGCGACCGTTCCGCTACCGCACTAAAGGCGTGGTAGCCGAGCTCGGCAATCGCGAGGCCGTCGCGATCACGCTCGGTATCCGCTGGCGCGGCATGCCCGCGTGGCTGATCGCGCGCACCTACCACCTGCTGCTGATGCCCGGCATCGGACGCCGGCTGCGTCTGCTCGTGGACTGGAACGTCGCGCTGCTGTTCGGTCGCGACGTCTCCGCGCCCGGGCGTTTGGGAAGTCCGACGCCGCTCGATGACGATTGAGGCGCGACCACGCAAACCTGCGTTGCCCGTTGGGGACATGCTCACCGCGCCATCGCCCTGGCGGCGTATCCTGATTCGCAGATGCCGATCGCGGAGCAGATAAAAGTCGATGTCCAGGGCGCGATGCGCGCCGGTGAGAAGCAGCGCGTGGGCGCCCTGCGCCTGGTGCTCTCCGAGCTGCAGAAGGCCGCCAAGGAAGGCTCGGATGACGAGCTGGCGGTGCTGCGTCGCGAGCGCAAGCGCCGGCTGGAATCTGCGCGCGCCTACCGCGATGGCGGACGTGAGGACCTGGCCGGGACCGAGGAGTCCGAGGCCGAGCTGATCGGCTCGTATCTGCCGGCGGAGCTCTCCGAGCAGGAGCTGAGCGAGATCGTGACGCAGGCGGTGAGCGAAAGCGGCGCGCAGTCGGCAAAGGACATGGGTACGGCGATGAAGCAGGCGATGGCGGCGGTCGATGGCCGCGCTGACGGGAAGCGGGTGTCCGAGCTGGTGCGAGCGGCACTGCAGGGATGAGGACCCAGATCGAGCTCTCGAATGTGGTGGCGGCCGAGCTCGCGGGCAGCCAGGACGTCGTGCTGCGTGCCCTGGAGGCCCATCTCGACTGCAAAGTCTTCCTGCGCGGCAACCTGCTGACGTTCGAGGGCGAGGAGTCCGAGACACACGCGGGCGAGCGCGTGGTGCGCGAGCTGGCCGACCTGATCGCGCGCGGCCACCAGATCGGCCCCGGCACGATCACCGCGGTGACCGGGGCGCTTGATGCCCACGAATCACCGGCGCGCGTGCTCGAGGATGTGGTGTGGCGACACCGCGGGCTGCGCGTGGCGCCGAACACGGTCAACCAGAAGCGCTACGTGGACTCGGTGCGCGAGAACACGATCACCTTCGGCGTGGGACCGGCGGGGACCGGCAAGACGTTCCTGGCTGTGGCGATGGCGGCGGCCGCGCTGTCGCGACACGAGGTCAACCGCATTATCCTGACGCGCCCGGCGGTCGAGGCGGGCGAGCGCCTGGGCTTCCTGCCGGGCGATCTGATGGCGAAGGTCGATCCGTACCTGCGTCCGCTGTTCGATGCACTGCACGACATGCTCGACCCGGAGAAGGTCTCGCAGCACATCGAGCGCGGCGTGATCGAGATCGCGCCGCTGGCGTTCATGCGCGGGCGAACGCTCAACGACTCGTTCGTGATCCTCGACGAGGCGCAGAACACGACACCTGAGCAGATGAAGATGTTCCTGACGCGGCTCGGCTTCGGCTCGAGGATGGTGGTGACAGGGGATGTGACGCAGGTGGATCTGCCGCGTGAGCAGCAATCGGGTCTGATCGTGGTGGGGAACGTGCTCGAGGCCGTCGAGGGGATCGAGTTCATTCGCTTTGGCGCGGAGGACGTGGTTCGCCACAAGCTCGTGCAGCGGATCGTGGAGGCGTATGACGTGCACTCCCGCGGTGAGCCGCCGGTGCAGGCGGAGATCGGTGCGCGCGCTGTCCGTAGTGCTTGACAGGCGATGATCGACGTCGAGGTGCTGGGCGCGGCGCGCGAGGCGGTTCCGTTGGCGCCGCGTGAGGTGCGTCGCCTGTGCGTGCTGAGCGCCACACGCATGGGCGTCGAGCAGGCGCACGTGGCGGTCGAGTTCGTCGACGCGCAGCGAATCGCGCAGCTGAACGGAGAGCATCGCAACAAGCCGGTCCCGACGGACGTGCTGTCGTTCCCGATCGACGGCGCCGCCGCGCGCTCGTCGACGGTTGTGCCGATCGAGCTCGGTGACGTGGTGATCTGTCCCGAGCACACGGTCGACGTGCGCGAGGCGGTCGTACACGGGATGCTGCATCTGCTGGGCATGGATCACGAGACCGACGACGGCGAGATGCTCGAGCTCCAGCGCGAGCTGCTCGCTGGAGCGGATGGGTGACGCGCGCCGGCTTCGTCGCGCTCGCCGGCAGGCCCAACGTCGGCAAGTCGACCTTCACGAACGCTGTGGTCGGCGAGAAGGTCGCGATCGTCTCCGATCGCCCGCAAACGACCCGGTGCGCGATCCGCGGCGTGCATCAGAGCGGGGACTGTCAGATCGTGCTCGTGGATCTGCCGGGTGTCCAGCGTCCGCGCGACGAGCTGACCGCGCGCATGGCGCGGCGGGTTCAGCAGGAGCTCGACGGCTCGGACGCGGCGCTGTTGATGCTGAGCGCGGAGCAGGGCGTCGGCCCCGGCGATCGCTTCATCGCGACGGCGCTTGAGTCGGTGACGGTGCCGGTGACGGTCGCCGTCAACAAGGTCGATCGGCTGTCGCGGGCGGCGCTGCTGCCCGTGCTCGAGGAGGCGGCTGGGCTCGTGCCGCGCGCGGAGGTGTTCCCGATCTCGGCCCGCAGAGGTTCGGGCGTCGGCCCGCTGGTCGCGCACCTCGCGTCGCTGATGCCCGAGGGTCCGTTCATGTTCGCGGCCGGCGCGAGCAGCGACCAGCCGCGCGAGCTGCTGCTGGCGGAGCTGATCCGCGAGGCGGTGATCCGGCGGACGTTCCAGGAGCTGCCGCACGCGGTGGAGGTTGTGCTCGAGGAGCTCGAGTATCCGCACGCGGGGCTGGTGCGCGTGCGCGCGCTGATCTGGGTCGAGAGCGAGTCGCAGAAGGGGATCGTGATCGGCGCGCACGGGCGCATGGTCAAGGCGATCGGCACGGCTGCGCGTCGCGAGCTGCAGCGCGTCGTCGGCGAGCAGGTGCACCTCGAGCTGTCGGTGCGCGTGCGGCGCGACTGGCGCGCCGATGGCGGACTGCTGGATCGCCTCGGCATCACCTGAGCGCCCGCCTGCTGCGTTCCAAGATCTGCACACGATCGAGCTGTGTGTTTTCCCGCCGATCTGACTTGTTCAGCTTGTGGGATGTATGTTTGGATAGGTTCTGCGCTCGGGAAGGCTGAGGGAGAGGGTGTGCATGTCGGCGAAGTACGCGATATTGGGACTGGTGATCGAGCGCCCCGGCTACGGCTACCAACTTGCACAGCGCCTGGATGAGCGCTTTGGTTCCTCGTGCTTCGCGCCCTCGGGCGTGTACTCGGCGCTCGACCAGCTGAGCCGCGACGAACTGGTTCGCGCGGCCGGCGAGCTCGGCCCCGGCCCGGCGCGGCGCTCGGCGCCGCGGATGATCTACGAGGCGACAGAGCGGGGCGTCGAGCGCTTCGAGGCGTGGATCCTCGGCTCCTCACCGACGCCGCCGCTGCGGGACGAGCTGCACATGAAGATCGCGCTGTGCCGGCCGGGCAACCTGCCGCGACTGATCGATCTCGTCTACGGCCAGGAACTCGCGTGCATCGGTCGCCTGCGCGATCTGACGCAGGGCTCGGAGTCACGTGCTGCCGGCGCTTCGGCCGGCGCAGAGCCCGCGCCGCTGGCAGCGGAGCCCCAGGACTGGTCGCGGCTGATGCGGGCGCTCACGCGGGACGCCGAGATCGCGCTGTGGAAAGCGAGGATCGAATGGCTGAGAAACGCGAAAGAGCTGCTCAGGCGCCTGCACACACAGGCTGAACGACCGCCGACGCAGAGCTCGGTGCTCGCGAGGCACGGCGCGATGGCTGCGGCGACTAGTCAGAAATGAATATTCAGGGATGCCTTGCGGGCGGGCGCGGTACGCAATGATGCTGCACAGACGATGAATGACGTGAAGAGCGCTAGAGCCGTGACGATCGAGCTCTCCAAGGCGCAGGTCGATCAGGTGATCCGTGCCGCGGGACAGGGCGGCACGATGTCGGTTCTGCTGTCCGCCGTGAGGGACACGAGCTGGAGGCTCGCCGCGGCTGCCGGGGACGGAGAGCTGCCGGCGCAGATGGATGACCGGCGCCTGTCGCGCTCGCTGCTGGCGGGGCTGCTGGTGCTCTCGTGCTTTCCCGCGGACGGGGGATATCTGGGCATCGCGGAGCTCGCGCGCAGCTTGCGAATGAACACGAGCACGACGCACCGCTATGTGACGACGCTGTTGTCGGTTGGCCTGTTGGAGCGCGACGCGGGCACGCGCCGCTACCGGCTCGCGTCACCCTGAGGCAAGCTGCTCGCGGGCGCGCCCGAGCTTGCGCTCGAGGCGTTTCGAGATCGCACTGACGGCCTCCAGGTCGATCTGCGCGTTCCACACGAACGGCAGGCCGACGACGTCGAAGCTGCGCCGGCGCAGGCGCGCGAGCTGGTTGTGCTGAAAGCGCGCGCGATCATGGACCGCGATCGCGGCGCGCACGGCCGAGTCGGTGACGTCGCCGGTGCCGTCTGCGAGCGTCGTGATGCGGCCGACCTCAGCTGGTGTGAAGCGCCGTGGCAGCAGTGCGTTGACGACCACGGCGTCGAGGCGGCGGCCGAGTCGTGCGTGCAGGCCGTCCTCGAGCTCGAGCGCCTCGGTGACGGCCATCTCGGTGCCGAGCGCGACGGCGAGATAGCCGGAGCGCGATGGGCTCTGCAGCAGCTCCTGCAGCTGGCGCGTGTGCCCGGCGATCGGGCCGACGCGCGCGATCGCGCCGAAGGTTCCTGGCGAGCTGAGCATGCCGAGGGCGTGGCCGGTGGCGGGCGCGTCGAGCACGACGAGGTCATAGCCGCGCGCCCCCCGACGGCCGGCGGCGCGTGTCAGCTGCGAGACCTTGACCATCGTCACGAGCTCCTTGGCGCCCGGCGCCGCGGCGGCGAAGTACTGGAAGGTGCCGCTGGAGGCGAGCACGCGGCCGGAGACGCGTCCGCCGAGCACCTGCAGCCACTCGAGCAGCGCCCGGTCGGGGTCGATCGAGATGCTCGACAGGCCGCGCTGCAGCGGCGTCGCTGTTCCCGGCGCCGAGGGTGGGACCCCGAACAGTCGAGGCAGCTGGCTCTCCTGGCCGACCTCCACGACGATCGTGCGTCGCCCGGCGCGCGCGGCGAGCAGGCCGAGGGCCGCTGCAATGGTCGTCTTACCCACGCCACCCTTGCCGGTGACGACGAGCAGCTGGCGCTCGAGCACGGAATGCATCGCCGTGGCAGTGTGGCTCATACCCGTCACGAGCGAGCCGAGGCGCGGGACCGGGCCGGGTGCGGGCACCTACAATCGTGCGGATGAACGCAGCAGAAGGCAACGCCGACGCCGCTGGTGACGGGCTCCTCGACCTTGGTACGCCGATCTCCTACGACGGCGAAGGTCTCGTGCCGTGTGTGGTGCAGGACTGGAGCAGCGGCGAGGTGCTGACGCTTGCGTACATGAACGAACAGGCGTTGGCGCGCACGCGCGACACCGGCGAGCTGCACCTGTGGAGCCGCTCCCGTCAAGCGCAGTGGCACAAGGGGGAAACCAGCGGCAACGTGCAGGCGGTGCGCGCGCTGAGGATCGACTGCGACGGCGATGCGCTGCTCGCGCTCGTCGAGCCGGCGGGCCCGGCGTGCCACACGGGGGAGCGAACGTGCTTCCACCGCGGCGGACTCGACCCGGGCGCGCCGTACGAGACGTTGCCGGCGCTCGAGCGCACCGTCGCCCAGCGCGCGCGAGAACGTCCGCAGGGCTCCTACACGGTCGAGCTGCTCGACGACCCAGCTCGGATCGGCGAGAAGGTGATGGAGGAGGCCGAGGAGGTGGCGCGCGCGGCTCGCGAGGAGTCCGATGCACGCGTCGACGAAGAGGCGGCCGACGTGCTGTATCACCTGCTGGTGCTGCTGCGCAGCCGTGGGCGCGCGCTCACGGACGCTGAGCGGGTGCTCGATGGCCGTCGCTCCTAGTCTCGTGAGTCAAAAGTTCGACGGCGTTTCCCGTCGCCTGCCCGCGCCTGACGTCCGCCGCCGTCGGGCCACGTGCTACCGGCACGCGGACCGCCGCCGTCGACCGTCAGATCGCGTCCATCCATCCGGCAAACACTCCCCGAACTTTTGACTCACGAGACCAGCGCGCCGGAGGCGAGCGCGCTCGACCTCGCGCCGAGCCTCGAGCAGGCGCGGGTGCTCGCGGGTGCGCACGACCTGATACCGCTCTCCTACAGCTTCATCGAGGACTGCGAGACGCCGGTCTCGGCGTTCCTGAAGCTGCGCGCGCTGGCGCCGGGCGAGCCGGCGTTCCTGCTGGAGTCCGCCGAGCAGGGGCAGCGAGTCGGCCGCTGGTCGTTCATCGGCTTCCGACCGCGGACGGTGCTTCGCTGGTCGCTTGCCGACGGAGGCGACCCGTACGCGCTGGCAGCCGAGCGCGTCGCGCGCTTCGACCAGGCCCCGCTCGACGACGCCCGCGCCTCGGTGCCTCCATTCATCGGTGGCGCGGTGGGCTTCTTCGGCTATGACCTGGTGCGCACGGTCGAGCCGCTCGGCGAGCCTCCTGGTGGGTCTGAGGGGGATCCGCTGGGACTGCCGGACATGGCGCTGATGCTGTCGGACGCGCTGGTGGTGTTCGACCACCTGAGGCATACGGTGACCATCATCGCGAACGCCGACCTCCAGGCGGAGCCGGACATCGAGCGTGCCTACGAGCAGGCAGCGCGCACGATCGGGGAAATCCGCGGCGTGCTCGCCGGCCCGGTTCCGCGGGGTGAGACGGCTGGCGCAGGCGACATGCCCGCGCGCGCGGCGCCGGCGTTTGAGTCGAACATGCCGCGCGAGCGCTTCGAAGCGATGGTGGCACGGATCGTCGAGTACATCTACGCCGGCGACGCCTTCCAGGTCGTGCCGTCGCAGCGGTGGTCTGCGCGCGTGCCGGTGCAGGCGTTCTCGATCTACCGCGGCCTGCGCGCGGTGAACCCGAGTCCGTACATGTACTACCTGGACTTCGGGGACTTCCAGGTGGCCGGGGCGAGCCCGGAGCCGCTGCTGACGGTCAACGGCCGACACGTCGCCACCAAGCCGATCGCGGGCACGCGTCCGCGCGGCGCGACGCCGGAGGAGGACCGGCGGATCGCGGCCGAGCTGCTGGCCGACGAGAAGGAGCGCGCCGAGCACGTGATGCTGGTGGACCTCGGACGCAACGACCTCGGGCGTGTGTGCGAGTACGGCAGCGTGGTGGTGGACGAGCTGATGGAGATCGAGTCCTACAGCCACGTGATGCACATCGTCTCGTCGGTGTCGGGCACGCTGCGCGAGGAGGTCGGCGCGATGGACGCGCTGCGCTCGGTGCTGCCGGCGGGCACGCTGTCGGGCGCGCCGAAGGTGCGCGCGATGCAGATCATCGACGAGCTCGAGCCGGTCAAGCGCGGAGGCTACGGCGGCGCGATCGGCTACCTAAGCTACGCGGGGGATCTCGACACGGCGATCCACATCCGCACAGTGGTGGTCAAGGACGGCGTCGCCCACGTGCAGGCGGGCGGCGGCACGGTCGCCGACGCGAAGCCCGAGTACGAGTACGAGGAGTCGGTGGCGAAGTCGCGTGCGGTGATGCGTGCGGTGCAGATGGCATGCGAACAGCCCGACTGGTCGTAACGCGGATGAAGGTGCTCGTCCTCGACAACTACGACTCGTTCACGTACAACCTCGTGCAGTACCTGGGGGAGCTCGGCGCGGAGCTGCACGTGGTCCGCAACGACCGCGCGAGCGTGGACGAGCTGTTGGACGCTGACTACGAGCGCTGCGTCGTCTCGCCGGGTCCCTGCACCCCGGTGCAGGCGGGGATCACGCTCGAGCTGGTGCGGCGGATGCCCGAGGCGGGGGTGCCGACGCTGGGGGTGTGCCTCGGCCATCAGGCGCTGGCGCAGGCGTTCGGCGGGCGCTGGAAGCTACACGCACCGGTGCACGGCAAGGCGACGAGCATCGAACACGACGGCCGCACGATCTTCCGCGGGCTGTCCTCACCGTTGACGGTCGGGCGCTACCACTCGCTGGTGGTCGACGAACACCTGCCGGATTGCCTGGAGGCGACGGCGCGAGGTGACGGCGTGCTGATGGGCGTGCGCCACCGCGAGCTGCCGGCGGAGGGCGTCCAGTTTCACCCCGAGTCTGTCCTCACCGAACAGGGCCGCGAGCTGCTCGCCAATTTCCTCGCGCCAGCTGCTGGGTCAGTTTGAGCGGGCGACCCGACGCCAAGCCGCCCAGCTGAGTCCGATCAGGACCCCGACGCCGGCGACCAGGCCGACACTCGCGATCGCGTCGGCATGCAGGAGCCCAGCAAGTCCGAGGCCTACGATCGCCGCGACGATCGAAAGCCAGAACTGTTGAGCGCGTGTGATTCCCATCCGAAGCGTCTCCCGTAACGCCTGCCGCCATCGCAAGCGTCAGACCGTATCACCATGGCTATACAGCGGGGCGATGCTGGACGTGACAAACCCAGCATGCCACGACGCTCAATGAGGCCGATCCAATAGCGAACGCAAGTACTGACTCGCGCCCGGCGAGATGTTGCGTGGCCAAGCCTGAGCTGTAGTAGACCCCGATCAGAGCCCCCTCGCCGCCAACGGCGATCACAAATTGCGCGATATTGCCCCAACCGTCCGATCGCCGGCAAGAGCGCGTGGCACATGATGCACCGGCTGCGCGAGGCGATGAAGCGCGATCCACGCGCTGGCCTGCTGAGCGCACAGTGGTCGCCGACGAGAGTTGGGTCGGGGGCGAGGCGCGCTCGCGTGTAATCCCGAACGTTGCCGAGAACTATTTCGGGTGGCCGTGATGTGCGCCCGCGAGGGCGCCGAGAATCCCGGCGCCAACTTCGTGTAGCTCGTGGTGAGTGCGCCCGGCACGTATCCCGGCGGCGCGTAGTTGCCTCGCCCGATGCGCTGGATCGCGCCCTCCTTGTCAAGTCACGCATCGCCTACAGCGGTTGTAGGGGGGAAGATAATCTTTAAGGGCGGCACCAATGGGTGCCGTCTCGTGCGTTCGTAGCGTCTCTGCCGTTGCGACAGGCCGGCACCCGCGCCTTGAGCCCTACCTCGACGACCCACCCAAAGCGATCCTGAGAAGCCCATGCCAAACGCGATCCTGTCAGCTGCCACCGATGCGCTGGCCTCAGGCAAGGACCTGAGCGCCGATCAGACCGCGGAGGTGCTCGCGCAGATCATGCACGGGGAGGTGTCGGAGATCCAGATCGCGGGCTTCCTGATTGCGTTGCGCACGAAGGGGGAGACGGTGGATGAGCTGGAGGGCCTTGCGCGGACGATGCGGGCGCTGGCGGCGCACGTCCCAACCGACCGCAAGGACCTGCTGGACACGGCCGGTACGGGCGGCGGGCGCAGCAGCTTCAATGTGTCCACGACGGCGGCCCTGATCGCCGCTGGCGCGGGCTGCGCTGTGGCCAAGCACGGCAACCGCTCAGCGACGAGCCGCTCGGGCTCGGCCGATCTGCTCGAGGCGCTGGGTGCGCGCATCGACCTCGATCCCGCGGCGGTGGCGGCGTGCATCGACGAGGCGGGGTTCGGATTCATGTTCGCGCCGGCGCACCACCAGGCGACACGTTTCGTGATACCCGTTCGGCGCGAGCTGGCGGTGCGCACGATCTTCAACCTGCTCGGACCGCTGACCAACCCGGCGGGTGCGCAGCGCCAGCTGATCGGCGTGTCCGACGCAGGGTTCTTGGAGCGGATGGCCGGCGCGCTGGCGAAGCTGGGCGTCGATCGTGCGCTGATCGTGGCGGGCGAGGACGGCCTCGACGAGGTCTCGGCGGACGCGCCGACGAAAGTTGCCGAGGTCAACGGCGAGGAGATCCGCCACTACGTGCTGACCCCGGAGGAGGTCGGCGTCGAGCCCGGTGCGTCCTCGCAGCCGGCGCCTGCGGGCGGAACCCCCGCGCAGAACGCGCAGATCACGCGCGCGATCCTGGAGGCGGGCACGCACGCGCAGGCCGGCGCCGGCGAGCGCGCCGCTGGTGAGCGCCTGGCGTTGATCAACGCGGGCGCAGCGATCTACGCGGCCGGCGCGGCGGACTCGATCGCGGAGGGCGTGCAGGCCGCGCGCGCGGCGCTCGACGACGGAGCCGCCGCGAGCGCGCTCGAGCGTTTCGTGCGGGCAACCGAGCGACACGCTCCCGTGGGCCCTGCGCGATGACCGAGCGTACAGGCACGGTGCTCGACCGGATCCTGGCGGAAACGCGCGCGGAGCTCCAACGGCGCAAGCGCGAACATCCCCTGGACGGCAACGCGCTCACTGCGGCCCGCCGGCCAGGCGGCGAGCGCCGCTTCCGCGACGCGCTGAGCGCGCCCGGCATCGGCGTGATCGCGGAGTTCAAGCGCCGCTCGCCCTCGGCCGGGTCCCTGCGCGAGCGCCCGGACCTCGTCGAGGTCGTCAGCGCCTACGCCCGCGGCGGCGCGGTCGCGCTGTCGGTCCTCACGGAGCGCCCGAACTTCGAAGGCGAGCTCGAGGACCTGCAAGCGGCGCGCGGCGTGTGCGAGCTGCCGCTGCTGCGCAAGGACTTCGTCGTCGACAGCTACCAGCTGCAGGAGGCGCTGCTCGCGGGCGCAGACGCGGTGCTCTTGATCGTGGCGGCGCTCGAGACGCGCGAGCTGGCGGCATTGCACGATGCGGCGCGCGCGCTGGGACTCGACGTGCTGGTCGAGGTCCACGACCGCGCCGAGCTGCACGACGCGCTTGAGGTCGGCGCCGATCTCGTCGGCGTCAACAACCGCGACCTGCGCGACTTCAGTGTCGATCTGGCGCGTACGGAGGCGTTGCTGGAGGAGATCCCGCGCGGCGTGGTGGTCGTCTCGGAGTCCGGGATCGGCGAGGTCGAGCAGCTGCGTCGCCTGCAGGAGCGCGGCGTGGACGCGGTGCTGGTGGGCGAGTCGCTGATGCGCTCGTCCGATCCGGAGGCGGCGTTGGCGCTCCTGAGAAGCTTTTAGCTAGGCTCACGCCGCTCTTTAGATTGTGTTCACACGCTTCGCTCATCCTGCTCTCTGATGAAACGCACGTTCGTGATCCCGTTCCTGTCGGCGCTGCTCGGCGCCGGTCTCGTTGTGGCCGTGATCGCGGCGGCGGGCGGTCTGGGAGAAAGCACGAAGACGCTGGTCACGACCGTCGAAGCCGCCGCGCCGAGGCCGTCAAACGCCTCGACGCGCACGAGCGGCATGTCCCCGCACGAAGCGTACGTGCGCGACGCGCCGGGAGTGGCGTTCGTGACCTCGACGATCGTGCAGAAGTCGGAATCGTCTCCCTTCAACCTCTTTGGTGAACAGAACGAGCGTCAGGGCACGGCCACCGGCTCGGGGATCGTGATTGACGCGAACGGCACGATCCTGACGAACTACCACGTCGTCGAGAACGCGGTGAAGGTGACCGTGAGCTTCGAAAAAGGCAAGTCGGTCGAAGCGAAGGTCGTCGGCAAGGATCCGTCGGACGATCTGGCGATTCTGCGGATACCGACCGATGGCCTGGTTCTGCACCCGCTGAAGCTGGGCGACTCGAGCGCGGTCGAGGTGGGCGACCCCGTCTACGCGATCGGCAACCCGTTCGACCTCGAACGCACGCTCACCACCGGCGTGATCTCGGCGCTGCAGCGGGAAATCACCGCGCCGAACGGCTTCACGATCAACCACGTGCTGCAGACCGACGCGCCGATCAACCCCGGCAACTCGGGCGGCCCGCTGCTCAACATCAACGGTGAAGTGATCGGCATCAACTCGCAGATCGAGACCGGCAGCAGTGGCGGCGGCAGCGTTGGCATCGGCTTCTCGATTCCGATCAACACGGCCAAGTCCAAGATCGCGACCCTGGAGAAGGGCGGCACGCTGCGCGGCGCTTACCTCGGCCTGACCTCGCGCACGATCGACGGCTCGCTGGCCGCGCTGAACCTGCCGGTGAAGGCCGGCGCGCTCGTCGAAAGCGTGCAGCCGGGGACGGCGGCACAGAAGGCGGGCATCCGCGGCGGCAAGGTCAGCACGACGACCGAAGAAGGCCAGGTGGCGGTCGGCGGCGACATCATCGTGTCGATCGACGGCAAGCCGGTGAACAGCTCACAGGAACTCGCCGAAGTCATCGATGCGAAGAAGCCGGGCGACACGATCAGCATCGGGCTATGGCGCGCGATGGGCGGCGCCAAGTACTCGCACTTGACCGTCAGCGCCAAGCTGGGCGAACGACCGAACTCGGTCGAAAACCCGAACACGCCTGAAGGCTGACGGCAGCCCACGCGAAGCTCGCCGCGGCGCCATCTCGCTACGGTTGAGGTATGGACGAGAACGCCACGCGCGTGAAGATCTGCGGCATCACGACGCTCGCCGACGCGCAACTCGCGACGGAGCTGGGAGCGTGGGCGCTCGGGATGATCTTCTACGAGGACTCGCCGCGGCGCTGCTCGCGGGAGCAGGCCCAGCTGATCGCCGCGACGCTGCGCCGCCGCGTGGAGCTGTGTGGCGTGTTCGTGAACGCGCCGCTCGAGCAGATCGTCGGCGACTGCGATGAGCTGGAGCTGAGCATGGTCCAGCTGCACGGCGACGAGGGCCCGTCGTTCTGCGCCGAGGTGGCACGCAGGACGGGCGCACGCGTGATCAAGGCGGCGCAGGTGGCGGGCTCGGGCGACGTGCGCGATCTGGAGCGCTATCACGTCGACTTCCACCTGCTCGACGCGCGCGCGAAGGCGGTGGCTCGCCAGGGCATGCGCGGTGGCACGGGCGAGACGTTCGACTGGGAGCTCGTGCGGGCGCGGCGCTCGAAAGTGCCGTTGATCCTCAGCGGCGGCCTCACCCCGGAGAACGTGGCCGAGGCGATCTCGGTGGTGCATCCCTACGCCGTCGATACTGCGAGCGGCACCGAGTCCGCGCCTGGCCACAAGGACCCAGAGCGGCTGCGTGCGTTCTTCGCGGCGGTCGCGGCGGTCGCGCCGGAAAGCGAGCAGCCGGCGCCGATCGGTCAACCGGCGTGAGCGCCGACGGCGAGGCGCAGGCCGTCGAGCATCGTTTCGGTCCATACGGCGGCCAGTTCGTGCCGGAGACGTTGATGCCGGCGCTGGCGGAGCTCGAGCAGGCGTGGCTCGCTGCCCGTCGCGACCCGTCCTATCGTGCCGAGCTGGATGGTCTGTTGCGTGACTTCGGAGGACGCCCGACACCGCTCTACCGCGCGCGGCGGCTCTCAGAGCGGCTCGGGCGCCCGGTGTACTTGAAGCGCGAGGACCTCAACCACACGGGCTCGCACAAGCTCAACAACGCACTCGGCCAGGCGCTGCTGGCGAAGCGCATGGGCAAGCGGCGCATCATCGCCGAGACGGGGGCCGGCCAGCATGGCGTGGCGACGGCGACAGTCTGCGCGCTGCTGGATCTCGAGTGCGTCGTGTACATGGGTGTGGAGGACACGCGCCGGCAGCGACCGAACGTGCAGCGCATGCAGCTGCTGGGCGCGACGGTGGAGCCGGTGGATGCGGGCGCGAGGACGCTGAAGGAGGCGACCTCGGCGGCGATTCGCGACTGGGTGACCAACGTGCAGAGCACGCACTACGTGATCGGCTCGGCGGTCGGACCGGCGCCCTATCCGGCGCTGGTGCGCGACCTGCAGCGCGTGATCGGCGACGAGGCGCGCGCGCAGATACTCGAGCGCGAGGGCAGGCTGCCGGCGCGGGTGGTGGCGTGTGTGGGAGGTGGCTCGAACGCGATCGGGATCTTCACCGCGTTCCTCGCCGACGAGCAGGTGGCGCTCGTGGGTGTCGAGGCGGGCGGTGATGGCATCGACACAGACCGGCACGGAGCGCCGCTGACCGTGGGCGGTCGGCCCGGCATCCTGCACGGTTCGCGCTCGGCGGTGATGCAGGATGAGGAGGGCCAGATCGTGCAGGCGCACTCGATCTCAGCTGGCCTTGACTACCCGGGAGCCGGACCGCAGCACGCCTACCTGCGCGACACCGCGCGTGCCCGCTATGTCGCGGTGACCGACACGCAGGCGCTCGCCGCCTTCCGCGAGCTGGCGCGCCTGGAGGGCATCATCCCGGCGCTCGAGACCGCGCATGCGCTGGCATGGGTGCTCGCTCACACTGGAGGGCACACGCAGGACGAGGGCGAGCTCGACCTCGTGTGCCTGTCCGGTCGAGGCGACAAGGACCTCGCCGAGGTGCTCGCCGGCGGCGAGGCATGAGCGGGGTGAAGCCGGGATGAGCGCCGCGCAGGGCGGCGGCATCGAGCGCCTCGCACGGGCGTTCGCGGACACGAGCAAGCGCGCGGCGCTGATGCCGTACGTGATGGGCGGCTTCCCGACGCTCGCCGACTCGCTGCGAATTGGCCAGGCGTGCGTGCAGGCGGGGGCGGACGTGATCGAGCTCGGGATGCCCTACTCGGACCCGTTGGCCGACGGAGCGGTGATCCACGCCGCCGGCACGCGCGCGCTCGCGGCCGGCGCGAACGTGGCGGGCGTGCTTGAGGTGGCGCACGCGCTGTCGGCGAGCGTTCCGGTCGCGCTGATGTGCTACGCGAACATGGTGTTCGCTCCGGGCGTGGACGCGTTCGTCGAGCGGTTGGCGCGCAGTGGCGCGTCCGGGATGATCGTGCCCGACCTGCCGCACGGCGAGGCTCCGGAGGTGCTGGCGGCATGCGATCGGCACGGGATTGCGCTGATCCCGCTGGTCGCGCCGACGACCACGCCAGAGCGCCTCGCGGCGATCGGAGCGGACGCACGGGGATTCATGTACACGGTCTCGGTTGTTGGCACCACCGGCGAGCGCCAGGCGCTTGGCGCGGACCTCGCCGCGATCCTCGAGCGCGCGAAGGCGAGCACAGAGGTACCCGTGGCGATCGGCTTTGGGATCGGAACGCCCGAGCAGGCGCTGCGCGCCGCAGAAGCTGGCGCGGACGGCGTGATCGTGGGCACGCGGCTGGTGCGCGCCGCCGGCGAGGCGGCCGATCCGGCGGATGCGGTGGGCCTGGTTGTGGGCGAGCTCGCGGCGGGTCTGCACGCGACCGACCGGCGAACGGCCAGCTAGGATTCCCGGCGCATGGGATTCGTCATCACCATCACCGGCGGGCTCGTCCTCTGGATCGTGTTCTGGGCGACCGGGACCAGCGGCTTCGACAGCTTCGGACTCGCCGCTGCGGTGATCCTGATCGGAGCGGCGGTGAAGGTCCTCTCCGGCTATCTGCCCAGCCGTCGCAGCTAGCGCCCCGTGCTTGCGCGCTGGCTGGGCCTGGTTGCGCTCGCGGCAGCGGTCGTGCTAGGCACGGCCGGCTGCGGTGGCGCCACGATCTCCGACGTGGCCGAAGCGACCGACGGTCAGCTGACCGTCTACTCGAGCCTGCCGCTGCAGGGCCCCTCGGCAGCGGCCTCCGAACAGATCGTCAACGGCGAGAAGCTCGCGCTCGCCGATTCGGGCGGGCATGCGGGGCAGTTCAAGATCGAGTACGTCTCACTCGACGACTCGAGCCCTGCAAGCGGCAAATGGAACCCGGGCATCACGGCCACCAACGCCAAGACCGCCGCGCAGGACACGAGTACGATCGCGTATCTCGGCGACCTCGACTCGGGCGCGACGGCGCTGTCGCTGCAGTTCATCAACGAGGCGGGCATCCTGCAGATCAGCCCGGGGAGCCCGTATGTGGGGCTGACGTCTTCGTTTGAAGCAGGCCAGGACGAGCCGGAACGCTTCTATCCGAGCGGCAAACGCACGTTTGTCCGCCTACCGCCCGGCGACATCGGCCAGGCGCAGGCACAGATCCAGGTGATGAAGCTGCTGGGCGTACGTCGGCTCTACGTGCTCGACGACCAGGAACCGTTCGAGATGCCGCTCGCTGACATCGTCGCCGATTTCGCGGAGCGTGAAGGCATCACGGTCGTGACGCACGACAGCATCTCGACCGCACCCGAAGCGGTGTTCACCGGCGCGGTCGAAAAAATCGTCGAAAGCCATGCGCAGGCCGTGTTCCTGGCGGGTGGCGAAGGCCACGGAACAGTGGCGCTGTGGCGCGATCTGTACCGCGCGGACCCCGGTCTGGTGCTACTCGGGTCGAGCGCGATGGACAGCGAATCCTTCACCTCCCAGATCGGCGCGGCGGGGGCGAACACGTATCTGACGACGCCGCTGCTGCCGGTCCGTCTGTATCCGCCGGTTGCGCAGCGCGTGTTGCGCCACTACCGCAGCGTGTTCGGGGTCGAAGGCGGCCCCGAGGCGCTGTACGGGTATGAGTCGATGGAGCTCGTCCTCGACGCCATCAGCAGCGCGGGTGCGCGAGGCAACGACCGCCAGACGGTGATCGCCCACGTCTTCGACACGCGCAGGCGCAACTCGGTGATCGGGCGCTACTCGGTCCAGTCCAACGGCGAAACGACGCTGTCGCGGTACGGCGTCGATCGCGTCGTGGCCGGCCGTCCGGTGTTCCTGCGCGCGGTGCCGATCGGCTCGCCCGCGCCTTAGCGTCGCCCTGGCTCAGCCGCCGGCGGGGACCAGCCCGAGGACCAGCCGCAGGCGCTGCACGCCACCGCCGAGCTGACGACCGCCGCCGGCGAGCGTTGTCAACGAGCGCAGGTAGGGCACGTATTTCGAGATCGAGGGGGCTTCGATCAGCCCGACCCCTTCGAGCAGGCCCAGGAAGGTCGGGAAGTCGACGATCAGGCTTGGCTGGATGCCTTCGCCGAGGCTCGCGGCCGCTGCGCTGCGCGTCGCTGAGCCGGACATCGTGCTCGGCGGGTTCAGCGCCGCCGCGACCGAGGCTTCGCCCACGCCGAGCACGAACTTCGGGTTCCCGGCCGCGTCGCGAGCGGCGGCGATGTCGAGCACCACGGGCAGGCCCGTGATCCGTACACCGATTGCCGCTTCGGTGCCAGGGATCGTCACCGACGAGGCCGATGCGCCGCCTTTGCGAAGCTGTGCCCCGAGCTCGCCGACGGCGGCCCGCGAGTGCGCCGCGTTCTTCGAGGTGATCGTCACCGCGGCCTTCAGTTCCAGCAGGTTGGCGCCGCTCGCGAAGATCCCCGCGGAGCCCATCCAGCTCGCGAACTGGCTCCTGGCCTGCGCGGTGGGGGCGCCGAGCTCGCGCAGCGGTGTGACCAGACCCTGCAGCAGCCCGCTGATCGTCAGGCCGGCTGTCCCTTCGGGGGGGCCGCCCGCGAGCGTGCTCGGAAGTGAGGAGAGCGTTTCCAGGCCCTGCGCGTCTGCGCCGAGGCTCGTTCCCACATGGCCGAGGCCGATCGCCAGCCACGAGTCGCTCGGGAGTTCGTCGAGCGCCTGAGCGCCTTCGGGGTCGGCTGCCAGCAGGCCGCCTGCTCCGCCGGCGGCGCCGGCTGGCGCGAGCGTGTCGGCGTCGAGCGTCAGCGAGCTGGCGTTGGGGACGAGCGAGATGTTCGCCTGTCGCGTGCCGGCGAGCAGACCCACCAGCCCGGCCGCGCCTTCCTTGCTGGCGCCTGCTCCGCTGCTCCCGGACACCGCCGCGGTGGGGTTCGAGTACAGGTGGGCGAGAGCGTCCGTGGGCGCGGCGGCGAGCAGCCTCGTGTAGGCGCTCGTCGCCGACAGGGCGCTACCGCCGTGCGTCGTTTCGATCACGCCGCGCAGCCCCGCTTCGCTGCCGATGACGGCGAAGCGGTCGACGAGCCCGAAGGCGACGCCTTCGGAGTTGACCTCATACCGCACACCGCGGTAGCTCGTGGTGTGGGCACCGGCCTTGGACGCCTGCGTTGTGAGGAACGAGCTCGCCTTGGCGGCATCGCTGGTGTCGAGGACGATCGCGCCCTGGGCGCGGCCCGTCCCGAACGCGAAGCTGCCCGAGCCGGAGCCGCCGAGCAGGCCCTGGCCGAGTTGTGCGGGTAGCGCGCTGGCGGAGCTCAGCGACGTCAGGAACACGCCCGCGTGCGGTCCCAGCCAGGGCGCGAGGTCGCGCTGGAAGTTGAGCGGAGCCGAGCCGGGCGTCTGCAGCGTTCCGAGGAGGCGCAGATACGGGTCAGCCTGGTGGCTCAGCGCCTTGCCGGCTGCCAGCGCGTTCGTCTCGAGCGTGCCGGTCGGGCGGACGGTCGCGCCCGCGTAGAGCACCGCCGCCGCGGGCACGGCGGTGGCGGGGTCGGAGGTGGTGCCGGTTGTGCCGCTGGACCCGCAGCCCGCGAGCGCGCCCCCCAGCAGCGTCAACAACGCGCAGGCCAGCGGCGCACGCACCCGCGCACGGCGGCGGCGTCGAGCTGGCGGGGGGGCGGGGGTCGAGGGCACGGGGTTGCTTTCGGGCCGCCGAGAGGCGGCGGACGCGATCGTAGCGCTGACGGCGGATTCCGGCGCCGCCTCCGCGAGCTGCAAGTGCGCTTTCGTCACGCGGCGCTGCACATGTTGTTGCAGGGATCAGACTTCCGCGGCCGCGGCAGTCTAGGCGCCACAAGCCGCATGCCTGCAGGGATTTTCGAGCGTAGAGCGGTCCCGGAACGCCAAAGTGGGAGAAGATGTGCAAATAGGGTTGCATTGTGGGAGGAAGTGGGATATGTTCGCCCGCAGCGAGCCGCGGTGGAGGAGCTCCTCCCACTCCTCCACCACGGCTCGGTTATCCAGCTTGGAGCTCACTTGGTTCCTTTCCGCGGTACCTTCGACCACACCCTCGACGCGAAGAACAGGCTCACGGTGCCGGCTCGCTACCGGGCCGCGCTGGCCGAGGGCGTGGTGCTCGCGATGCCGGTCGACCTGAAGCCGTGCGTGGGTGTGTGGCGTCCGGAGGAGTACGAGCGCTACACGCGGCGTGCACTGGCGGACCTGCCGCCGCTGTCGTCGCGGCTGACCGAGCTCGAGCGCTTCTTCTACGGCAGCTCGCACGACGCAGAGCTCGACTCGGCAGGGCGGATCATGGTCCCCGGCTTCCTCGGCGAGCACGCCGCCCTGGCGAAGGAGGTCGTGGTCGTGGGTGTCGGCGACCGCTTGGAGCTGTGGGCCAGGGACGCCTGGGACGAACATCGATCGACGCTGCTGAGCGGCGTCGCGGAGGTGACCGCGCGTGTCGACGACGCTGCTTGACGGCAGGGACGCGTGCGAGCGCGACAGCCGCGCGCTCGAGCTGGCGCGGCGCAAGCGTGGCGGAGGTGACTCCGGGCGTGCATCACGCGGTCGCCGGTCGGGCATTTCGCCGGCGCCGGGCGCAGGCGGGGTGTCCGCCGGGCAGGCCGCGCATACGCCGGTGCTGGCGAGCGAGCTACTCGAACTGCTCGACCCCAAGCCCGGCCAGCTGGCGATCGACTGCACGTTCGGCGACGGGGGCCACGCGCGTCTGGTGGCTGAGCGCCTGGGTTCGGCGGGAACGCTCGTTGCGATCGACCGCGACCCGCTGGCGGAGCAGCGCTTCGCGCAGCTCGCGGCCGAGACCACGTGCGCTGTGCGCTTCATCCGCTCGGGCTACGCCGAGGCGCTGGAGCTGCTCGCGCGTGAAGGCGTCCGCGCGGACATCGTGTACTTCGACCTGGGTATGTCCTCGATGCAGGTCGACACGCGCGAGCGCGGCTTCTCCTACTCCTACGAGGCGCCGCTGGACATGCGCATGGACCCGACGCAGGAGCTGAGCGCACGCGAGCTGATCGCGGAGTGGGACGAGCGTCGTCTGGCACACGCGTTGCGCGACTACGGCGAGGAGCGTCACGCGGGCGCGATTGCCCGCGCGATCGTCCGCCGCCGCGAGCAGGCGCCGATCGAGACGACGCTCGAGCTGGTGGACACGATCAACGCCGCGCTGCCGGCGCCGGCCCGCTTCGCGGGCGGCCATCCCGCCAAGCGCTCCTTCCAGGCGCTGCGGATCGCGGTCAACGACGAGCTCGGGCAGCTCGATCGAGCGCTGCCCCTGGCCTGGAGAGTGCTGCGCGAGGGTGGCGTGCTGGCGGGCATCTCGTTTCACTCGCTCGAGGACCGGCGCGTGAAGCGCTTCCTCGCGGACCGTGCCCGCGGTTGCATCTGCCCGCCCGACCTGCCCGTATGCGCGTGCGGTCGCGAACCGCAGGCCGCGCTTTTGAGGCGCCGCTCGATCGTCGCCTCCGCGCAGGAGCTCGCGCGCAACCCGCGCGCGGCTTCCGCGCGGCTGCGCGCCGCAAGGAAGCTGAGCGACGAACAGGAGCCCGAGTCGTGACCCCGCCCGCCGCAGCGGCCGCCGCGGCGCCCGCCACCCGCGGGCGCAGCACCGCGCCCGTGCGCCCCCGTGTCGCCCCGCCTCGTCCGAGGCGTATCTCTGGTCCCGCGCGCCCGCCCGCGAAGCGCGGCTCGCGAGCCGGCTCAAACGCGCAGGTCGAGCGCGGCCTCGTCCCGGGCCTGCTCGGCGCGCTCGATGGAGTCTCGCGCAGCGGCGCGCTCGACCGCCTGATCCGCGGACGCATCTGGATCGGCGTGATCACCTTTGCGCTGATCGGCATCGTGACGCTGCAGCTGCTCGTGCTCCAGCTGAACGCCAGCATCGGCCGCTCGCTGGTGCGCGAGGCGCAGCTCCAGCGCACGAACGCCACGCTCAGCATCGAAGGCTCGGAACTCGCCGGCGGCGAACGCGTCGAGACGCAGGCGGCACTCCTCGGGATGCAGCTCGTGCCGGAAGGCTCGCTGCGCTTCCTGACAGACAACCCACGCGCAGACATCGCCCGCGCGGCGGCAGCCGTGAAGGCGCGCGCGCATGTCGTCTCGAGCTCCGGCGAAACCGGCGCCACGACCACGGCCCCGAGCACGGACCCGTCCGCCACCGCGGCCAGTGCGGCGAGCGAACCTTCGCTCACAGCCGAAACGGGCACCGCGGCTGCGACGCCGCCCACTGGCGCCACCGGCGAATCGGATCCGAGCTCAAGCACCGCCGGCGCCCCGACCTCCGAAGCAGTCGCTCCGAGCACATCCTCGGCTTCGGCTCCGACGGCGGCGAGCACCTCGAGCGAAGCCCCCGCTGGTGGCGCCGTGGCCGAAGCCGGCGGCGTGGGCAGCGCTCAGCCGAACGGCGGGGGGTAGGCGCGTGGCAGTGCTCCAGCGCCGCGTCGGGGGGATCTTCGCAGCGTTCTTCGTGCTGCTCGTGCTGGCGGCCGGGCGCACGGTGTATCTGGGGGTGGTGCGCGGGCCAACGCTGCGCAAGGCCGCGAGCAACGAGCAGCTGACGACGGAAGCTGTGAGCGCCCCGCGCGGGACGATCACGGACCGCACCGGCGTCGATCTGGCCATCTCAGAACCGGCCCAGGACATCTCGGCCGATCCGTACCTGATCACCAACCCGCTGCGCGCGGCGCGGCAGCTGGCGCCGCTGTTCGGGCAGACGCAGTCGAGCGTGCTCAGCGAGCTCTCCGAACGCCGCGGCTTCGTTTACCTCGCGCGATCGCTGCCGGCGCGCGCGGCGCAGGCGGTGCTCGCGCTGAAGATCGCAGGTGTGACGGGCACGCCGGTGATGCGGCGCGTGTATCCGCGCGGCGCTTTGGCCGCGCAGGTGCTCGGCATGGTCGGGACCGAAGGAGTCGGCCTTGCCGGGCTCGAGTACTCGCGCAACGCGCAGCTCGCGGGGCGCTCCGGTGAGCGGCGAGTGGTCAGCGACGCGCTCGGCCAGCCCGTGTCGATCAGCGAATCCCACCAGGTGGCGCCCGGCAAGTCGCTGACGCTGACGCTCGACGCCAACATCCAGCAGCGCGTCGAAGACGTGCTCGCCGCGGTCGGGCATCTGTATGAACCGAAGAACGCCACGGCGATCGTGATGGACCCGCGCACGGGGGCGGTCCTTGCCGTCGCGAACTGGCCGCAGGTCAACGCCAACGATCCGAGTGCTTCTCCGCAGGAAGACCTCGAGGACCGGGCGGTCGGCTTCGCCTATGAACCGGGATCGACGTTCAAGATCGTCACCGTCGCGGGCGCGCTCCAGGAAAGCCTGATCACGCCGAGCTCGACGTTCAACGTGCCCGACCAGATCCAGGTCGCCGAAAAGACGATCCACGACGACACCGAACACCCCGAAGAGATGCTCACCGCCGGGGAGATCCTGGCGCGTTCGAGCAACGTGGGCGCGATCACGATCGCCAAACTGGAGGGTCCGGACACCTTCAACCGCTGGGTGCACCGCTTCGGCTTCGGCGCACCGACGGGCGTGGGCCTGCCGGGCGAGGAATCGGGAGTGACGCTGTCGCCGGCGCAGTACTCGGGCTCGTCGATGGGCAACCTGCCGATCGGCCAGGGCGAGCTGGTGACGCCGATGCAGATGGCGAGCGCCTACGCGGCGATCGCAAACGGCGGCATCCTGCGAGCGCCACAGATCGTGCGCGCGGTCGGCGGGCACACGCTGCCGGTGGCGCCCGGTCGCCGCGTCCTCTCCGGCGCCGTCGCAGCCGAGGTGCGCGACATGCTGAAGGGGGTGCTCGGACCGGAAGGGACCGCCAGCGAGGTCTCGATCCCCGGCTACCAGCTGGCTGGCAAGACGGGCACCGCCAGCAAGGTCAACCCGGAAACGGGGGAATACTCGAAAAGCAAATACATCGCGTCATTCATCGGTTTCGCGCCGGCGTCGGACCCGAAGCTGCTGTGCGCGGTGGTCGTCAACGAACCGCAGGCGGGGTCGATCTTCGGCGGCACCGTGGCGGCTCCGGCGTTCGGGCAGATCATGAGCTTCGCGCTGCCGTATCTTGGAATCGCGCCCGGCTAGCGTTGCGCGTGACGGGGCCGGCCCCGCCGGAGCCCGCCTACCCCTTGAGTAGCATCAGCGCCATGCGACTCGACGGGTTGATCGCGGCCGAGCTGGCCGGCGAGGCCGCGGGCGTGGAGATCACCGGTCTCGCCTATGACAGCCGCGACGTGGCGCCCGGCGACCTGTTCTTCTGCGTCAGCGGCTTTCGCAGTGACGGCCACGAGTTCGCCGCCGAGGCGGTGCGAGCGGGGGCCGCGGCGCTCGTCGTCGAGCGGCGGCTCGATCTGGGCCTGCCGGAGGTCCTGGTGGAGTCAGCGCGTGCGGCGATGGCACCCGCGGCGGCGAGCTTCTACGGCGATCCGGCGCGCGAGCTGCGCGTCGTGGGTGTGACCGGGACCAACGGCAAGACGACCACCGCCTACCTCGTGCGGGCCCTGCTCGAAGCCACTGGGACGCAGTGCGGGCTGCTGGGCACGGTCAAGTCGGTGGTCGGCGGAGACGAGCGGATGGTGGCGCGCACGACACCCGAGGCCATCGACCTGCAGGCGGACCTGCGGGCGATGCTCGACGGTGGCGACCGCGCCTGCGCGATCGAGGTTTCCTCGCACGCGCTGGAGCTCGGGCGCGTCGACGCGATCGCGTTCGCGGTCGCTGTCTTCACGAACCTGACGCAGGACCACCTGGACTTCCACGCGAGCATGGAGGACTACTTCCAGGCCAAGCGCCGGCTGTTCCTGCCGGTTGCACCGGCGGTCAGCGTGATCAACGTGGGCGATGAGTATGGACGGCGCCTCGCGGGCGAGATCGACGGCGCGATCACGTTCGCGGTGGACGCGCCGGCCGACTACAGCGCGACGGACCTGCGCTGCGGCCTCGACGGCTGCCGCTTCACGCTGAGCAGCCCCGGTGGGCGGCGCGAGGTGGCGCTGCCGATGCCGGGACGCTTCAACGTCGCGAACGCGCTTGGCGCGCTCGCCGCGGCAGACGCACTCACCGGCGAGCTCGACGTGCTCGTCGCCGCGCTCGAGCGCGGCGTGCGAGTGCCGGGCCGTTTCGAGCCGGTCGACGCGGGCCAGGAGTTCGCCGTGCTCGTCGACTACGCGCACACCCCTGACTCGCTCGAGAACGTCCTCGCTGCGGCACGCGAGCTGGTCGCCGAAGCCGGCGGGCGCGGCCGCGTCATCTGCGTGTTCGGCGCCGGCGGCGACCGCGACCGCGGCAAGCGCCCGCTGATGGGCGCGATCGCAGCGCGTCTGGCCGACGTCGCGATCGTGACCTCCGACAACCCCCGCTCCGAGGACCCGCAGCGGATCATCGACGAGATCATGGCCGGCGTGGCGTCGCGCGCAGGCGAGCAGGGTGGGTACGACGGCATTCAGCGACCCGGCGCGGGCGCGACGGCGCACGTGCGCGCGATCGCCGACAGGCGCGCGGCGATCGAGCACGCGATCGCGATCGCAGCAAGTGGCGACGTGCTCATCATCGCCGGCAAGGGTCACGAGCAGGGGCAGGAGTTCGCCGACGGGCACAAGCTGCCGTTCGACGACGCGTCGGTTGCCCGCGCGGCGCTCGAGCGCCGCCAGCAGGAGGTCCCGATCGCGGCTGAGCGTTCACAGACCCCCGCCGACGGCGCGCAGGCGGGCGCGCGGTGAGGGACTGGGACGCTCGCCATCTTGCCGCGGCCGCCGGCGCGAGCGTCGTGCGCCCGCCGGCCGCTGCGCCGATGCGCTCTGCCGAGCAAGCCGGCGGACCGGGGCGGCCGGGCCCGGTCGGGGTGAGCATCGACTCGCGCGCGCTGCAGCCTGGCGAGCTGTTCGTGGGGCTGCGCGGCGAGCGGACCGATGGCGGCGTTCACGCGGCGCAGGCGCTGAGCGCCGGCGCATGGGGAGTGTTGGTGACGGGCGAGCACGCGCGCGAGGCGCTCGCGGCGAGCGCCGCTGCGCAGCCGCCCGGCGCCCTCGGCGCGGTCCTCGCGCACGACGATCCGCTGGCGGGGCTGCAGAAGCTCGCGCGTGCGTGGCGGCGGGAGCTGCGCGCGCGTGGCGCGATGGTGGTCGCGATCACCGGCTCGACGGGAAAGACCTCGACCAAGGACATCCTCGCGGCGCTGCTGGCGCCGCGCCTGCGGGTGACGGCGAGCCCGGCGAACCTGAATACCGAGATCGGGATGCCGCTGGCGCTGCTCGGCGCTCCGGCTGACACAGAGCTGGTGGTGCTCGAGATGGCGATGCGCGGGCCCGGCCAGATCGCCGAGCTGACAGCGATCGCGGAGCCGGACGTCGGCGTGATCGTCAACGTCGGGCCCGCGCACCTCGAGCTGCTTGGCTCACTCGAGGCGATCGCCGCGGCCAAGGCGGAGCTGATCGCGGGTCTCGCGCCGGGCGCGAGCGTGGTGGTCCCGGCGAACGAGCCGCTGTTGGCGCCCCACCTGCGCCCCGAGCTCCGCACGATCAGCTTCGGCGAGGGTGGCGCGGTAGGCCTGCGCGAGCATCGCGCCGACGGCACCGTCGTGATCGACGACGACGGCGAGCGGATCGAGCTGCAACCCTCGTTCACGCAGGCCTACAACCTGCGTAACCTGCTCGCCGCGACAGCCGCGGCGCGGGCGCTCGGCTACACCCCGCGCGGACGGGTCGACGTGCGCTTTTCGGCGCTGCGCGGGCAGCGCGAGGAGCTGCGCGGCGGCGTCGTGCTCGTCGCCGACTGCTACAACGCCAACCCGATGTCCATGCGAGCGGCGATCGACGATCTGGCCGAGACGGCCGACGCGCGACGCGTGGCCGTGCTCGGCGACATGCTCGAGCTGGGCCCCGATGCGCCGCTGATGCATGCGGAGATCGGTGCGCATGCGCAGGCCCGCGGCGTGGAGCTGCTCGTGACGGTGGGCGCGCTGGCGGGCGAGATGCGCACGCGATTCGCGGGCGAGAGCTACGCGGTGGCCGATGCCCAGGCGGCAGCGGAGCTGGTTCCGGGGCTGTTGCGGGAGGGCGACACCGTGCTCGTGAAGGGCTCGCGCGGGGTTGGACTCGAGCGGTTGCTGGAGCGCGTTCGCGAGGAGATGGCGCCCGCGGTTGCGCCGGGCGTCGGCGTCGCGTCGGAGCCGCGCTGAATGGGCCGGATTCTCTTCGGGGGCACGGCCGCGCTGCTGATCTGCATCTTCCTCAGCCCCAAGTTCATCGAGTTCCTGCGCAGACGCGAGTTCGGCCAGCAGATCCGCGAGGACGGTCCTCAGGGCCACCACCAGAAGGCCGGCACGCCGACGATGGGCGGGATCATCATCTTCCTCGCGGTCGCCGTGTCGTTCCTGATCCTGACCGAATTCGAATGGCGCTCGATGGGCGTGTTCGGCGCCGCCATCGCATGCGCCCTGCTGGGCTTCGCCGACGACTACATCAAGCTCGTTCGGCGGCGCTCGCTCGGGTTGCGGGCGCGGACGAAGCTCGGGATCACGATCGCGATCTCGCTGGCCCTGTGGTTCGTGGCGGTGCACGAGGCGCACCTGCCGACGAACCTGCAGCTGAACTTCGTCGACTACCACGTCCAGCTCGGCCCGCTGTTCCCGCTGCTGATCTACTTCGTCGTCGCCGGCACCACGAGCGCGGTCAACCTCACCGACGGTCTCGACGGCCTCGCCGCGGGTTGTGCGGCGATCGTGCTGCTGGCGTATGTCGGCATCGCATTCCTGGCGGGCGACTTCGACATGGCGATGCTCGCCGGCTGCCTGGTGGGTGCCTGCATCGGGTTCCTCTGGTACAACGCCTTCCCGGCGACGATCTTCATGGGTGACACCGGCTCGCTCGGGCTCGGGGGCGCGATCGCGGGCCTCGCGGTGATGACCAAGACCGAGGTCCTGCTGATCCTGCTCGGCGGCATCTTCGTGATCGAGGCGCTGTCGGTGGCGATCCAGGTGATCTCCTTCCAGACGACGCGCAAGCGCGTGTTCCTGATGGCGCCGATCCACCACCACTTCGAGCTGAAGGCATGGTCTGAGACGAAGATCATCCTGCGCTTCTGGATCGTCGCCTCGATCTGCGGCGCGATCGGGTTCACGATCTACCGCCAGAGCCGAGGCGTCTAGATGCCCCTGTTTTGACCGGGAGGCTTCAAGCACTGGATGTCGAAGTGAGCATGGATGCCATCAGCGCGAGGGAAGGGACGCCCGCCGAGCCCCAGGACCGGTCGCAAGAAGCCGGGCATGGGCACCGGGCGCAAGCGCGAGGCGCCGCCGCGGGCGCAGTCGCTGGAGCACCGCATCCTGTTGACGGCGACGCTGTGCCTGTTGGCGTTCGGCGCGGTCATGGTCTACAGCGCCTCCTCGGCGACGTCGCTGCTGCAGGGGAGCGGCTATGGCGGCGGCTACCTCGTGAAGTTCGCGATCTATGGCGCGATTGGGCTCGTGTTGATGCGGGTGCTGGCGCGCGACGGCGTCGCGAAAGTGCACAGCATCACTGCGCCGCTGCTGGGCGCGTCGTTCGTGCTGGTGCTGGCCGTGCACATCCCGCACGTGGGCGTGAGCATCAACGGCGCTCGCCGCTGGGTCGGACCGAGTTCCTTCCAGTTCGAGCCCTCCGAGGTGATGAAGCTCGCGCTGGTGCTGTACGTGGCGACGCTGCTGGCAAAGCGCCCGCACCAGGTACACGATCTGCGCGAGCTGGCGCGGCCGCTGCTCGTGGTCGTCGGCTCGGCGAGCCTGCTCGTGTTCACCGAGCCGGATCTCGGTACCGCGATGGTGATCGCGTTCACCGTCTGCGCGATGCTGATCGCTGCCGGGATTCCGTTGGCCAGGCTCGGCATGGTCGCCGCTACGGTCCTCGGGCTGGTGCTGATCTACGCGATCGCGCGCCCGTATGCGCGCGCGCGGCTGACGTCGTTTGTGGACCCGTGGGCGCATGCCTCGGGCAGTGGCTTCCAGGCTGTCCAGGGGCAGATCGCGATCGGCTCGGGCGGCCTGTTCGGCGTCGGTCCGGGCCAGTCGGTGCAGAAGATCTTCTACTTGCCGGAGGCGCAGACGGATTTCATCCTCGCGGTGATCGCCGAGGAGCTGGGCGTGTTCGGGGTGTTCGCGCTGCTGTTCCTGTACGGGCTGATCGCCTACGCTGGGCTGCGCGCGGCGAAGGCGGCGCGAAGCCTCTACAGCGCGCTGATCGCGGTCGGAGTGACCGCCCTGATCGTCTCGCAGGCCGCGCTCAACGCGTTCGCGGTGCTGGGTCTCGCGCCGCTGACCGGCGTGCCGCTGCCGTTCGTGTCCTATGGCTCGAGCAGCATGGTCGTGATGCTGGCGGCGATGGGGCTGCTGTTGAACGTCGCCGCGGGTGCGACCGGCCACGTGCGCGCGGTGTCGCCGGCACGGCGCGCGCGGGCACGTCCGCTGCGGGCTCGCGCCGACGACGCACAGGAGCGCGAACCGGCACGATGGGACGATGACGAGCGCTTCGAAGAGGATCGTGATCGCCGCAGGCGGGACCGCCGGGCACGTGGTGCCGGCGCTCGCGGTGGCGGGCGCGCTGCGGGCTGAGGGCGCCTCGGTCGCGTTCATCGGCGGCACGCGTGCTGAGGCGGAGCTCGTGCCGGCAGCCGGCTTCGAGCTGCACACGATCACCGTCGCAGGGCTCAGCCGCGGTAAGCCGTTGCAAGCGCTGCGGGCGCTGGCACTGGCCGCCGGAGCGGTCCGTCGCGCGCGGTCGCTGCTGCGCAGGCTGGAACCCGACGCGGTGATGGGCGGCGGCGGCTACGTCGCGGGCCCGGTCGGCGTGGCCGCGCTGAGCATGCGGATCCCGCTGGTGCTGACCGAGGCCGACAGCCATCTCGGCCTGACGAACCGACTGCTGGCGCCGTTCGCGCGACGCGTGTGCCTGGCATTCGCGCTGCCCGGACGCGACGGACGCCGCTACCGCGTCACCGGCCGACCGGTGCCGCCGCTCGAGCACGACCGGGCGGCGGCACGCGCGCGCTTCGGTGTGCAACGGGACGCGACATGCGTGCTCGTGTTCGGCGGCTCGCTGGGGGCACGCTCGATCAACCTGGCCGCGGTCGAGGCCTTCTCGGGCTCGCCGTTTCACGTCCTGCACGTCAGCGGACGTCGCGATCACGCCGAGCTCGCCGCGCGCGAGCTGCCGCTCGACTATGACCTGCGTGAGTACCTGCCCCTGGGCGATTTCGCCGGCGCGCTGGCGGCGGCCGACCTCGTCGTCGCGCGCTCCGGAGGGTCGGTGTTCGAGATCGCCGCGTACGGGCTGCCGGCGGTGCTGGTGCCCTATCCACATGCCGCGGCCGACCACCAGCAGGCGAACGCGCGCTGGATGGCGGACGCGGGCGCCGCGGTGGTGATCGACGACGCTGAGCTGAGCGCGGGACGGCTCGGCGGCGAGGTGGCGGACGTGCTGGCCGATCGGCACCGTCTGGCGGCGATGGCCGCCGCCGCCCGCGGACTGGCTCGCCCCGACGCGGCGCGCGATGTGGCGCGGGAGCTGCTCGAGGCGGCTGGCGGATGAGCATGGCGGAGCGGCCATGGACGGGACGGCGCCTGCATTTCGTCGGCGTGGGCGGCGCGGGCATGAGTGGCTACGCACGGGCGGCGCATGCGCTCGGCGCTGAGCTGAGCGGCTCGGACGCGGCGCACGGCCCGTATCTCGAGCGGCTGGCGCTCGACGGGGTGATGCAGGCGCACGTCGGTCACCGCGCGGAGAATCTGCCGACGGGAGAGGGCGTCGAGATCGTGTACTCCTCGGCGGTTCCAGCGGACAATGTCGAGCGCCGCGCGGCACGCGAACGCGGCATTCCCGAGCGCACCCGCGCGGAGCTGCTCGCGGAGCTGAGCGCGATGCGGCGGACGATCGCGGTGGCGGGCACGCATGGCAAGACGACGACGGCGTCGATGATCGTCCACGCGCTGCGCGCCGCCGGTCTGCGCCCGGGGTGGCTGGTCGGTGCGCCGGTCGGTGGCGGCTTGGCGAACTCGGAGTGGAGCGCGGGCGAGTGGCTGGTGGTGGAGGCCGACGAGTCCGACCGCTCGATGCTCAGCGTCAGCGTCGAGATCGCGGTACTGACCAACGTCGAGCTCGACCACCATGCGACGTTTGCGTCGCTGGCGCAACTGCAGGAGGCGTTTCGCGCATTCCTCGAGCTGGCGCGAACGGCGATCGTCGTCTGGGACCGCCCGGAGCTGTGTGCGCTGGCCCCGGCGCACGGCGGCGTCGAGCTCGTCTATTACGACGCGCCGCAGCCGCTGCTGGTGCCTGGCGGCTCGCGCTTTGACTGGCGGGGTCATGAGGTCGTGCTCGCGGTGCCGGGCGCCCACAACGCGCTTGACGCCGCCGCTGCGCTGGAGGCGGCGCGCATCGCGGGAGCGGAGTCGGCGCTCGCGATCGCGGGGCTGGCTGGCTTCGGCGGCGCGGGCCGGCGTTTTCAGCCGCTCGGCGAGGGGCCGAACGGATCGCTGCTGTACGAGGACTACGCGCATCACCCCAGCGAGATCGCCGCCACGCTCCGGGCGGCACGCACGTTGCGCCACGCGCGCCTGGTGGCCGTGTTCCAGCCGCACCTGTACTCCCGCACGGCGCTGCTGGCGAGCGAGTTCGGGCGTGCGCTGGCGCTCGCGGACGTGGTCGTGGTGCTCGACGTGTATCCCGCCCGTGAGCGCGCCGAGGATCACCCGGGCGTGAGCGGCCTCGTGCTAGCGCGCTGGAGCGCCGACGCGGCGGCGGGTAGAGCGGTGTACTGGGCGCCTGGCTTCGCCGACGCCGAGCGTGTCCTGCGCGGCGTGCTCGCGCAGGACGATCTGTGCGTGGTGATGGGCGCGGGCGACGTCGACGCGTTGGGTCGCGCGCTGGTGAGCGCATGAGCCCTCCCGCCGGCGTCGAGCGCGACTTCGCGCTCGCGCGGCTGACGACCGTGCGCACGGGCGGCGCCGGCGAGTATTTCGCCAGGGCCGGCAGCGAGTCGCAGCTACTGGAGCTGCTGGCGTGGGCTGGCGGTGAGGGCCTGACGGTGAGCGTCGTCGGCTCCGGCTCAAACCTGCTGATCGCCGACGAGGGCGTCGCGGGTCTGGTCGTGAAGCTCGACCGCGAGCTGGCGGCGATCTCGGTCGTGCAACAGCGCGTGCTGTGCGGCGGCGGCGCGCGCCTGCCGGCGGTCGCTGCACGCGCTGCGGGCGCGGGGCTGTCGGGGATCGAGTTCGGCGTCAACATCCCGGGAACGGTCGGCGGCGCGGTGCGGATGAACGCAAACGCCTACGGCGGCGAGCTCGAGGCGGTGCTCGAGTGGGTGCAGATAGCGACGGCGTCAGGGCTGCAGCGCCGGGCGCCGCGTGAGCTCGGGTTCGGCTACCGCCGCTCGAATCTCGTCGACGGTGAGATCGTGCTGCGGGCAAGCCTGGTGCTGGAGCAGGCGGACGTCGCGGACGTCAAGGCGACGCTCGAGCAGATGCGACGCCGTCGCCACGACGCCCAACCGCAGGGGATCAAGACGTTCGGCTCTACCTTCAAGAACCCCGATGACCCGCGCGCCGAGGGCCGCAGCGCCGGCATGCTGCTCGCCGATGCGGGCTGCAACGGGCTGGCGATCGGTGGCGCGCGCTTCGCACCCAAGCACGCCAACTTCATCGAGAACGCCGGCGCCGCGACCACTGCAGACGTCGTCGCCGTGATGGCCGAAGGCCGCCGCCGCGTGCTCGAGCGCTTCGGGGTGACGCTCGAGCCGGAGGTGCAGACGCTCGGGGACGTGCGCTTTCCGTGGGTAGGGGTTCCCGGCAGGAGGTCGAAGACGTGATGAATGGGTCGATCATTCGCAGCCGCGCCCACGCGCGGCCGAGCCGCACCGCGTAGGGGCGGAGGCAGAGCCCCGCAGCTGGCGCTCGGCCTGCCACGGCCGCTGGCCGGCGCGGCACGGCTGGCGCGCGCGGGAGCTGCAGCGGTGTGGCAGCGACGACGGCTGCGTATCGCGCTGCCGGCGGTGGTGATCGCGGTGCCGCTGCTCGGCTGCGGCTGGCTGTGGCTGCGCCAGTCCCCGTTCGTGTCCGTTCAGCGCGTGCAGATCAGCGGCGTGCACGGTCCTGAGGCGGCGGCGGTGCGCTCGGCGCTGACGGATGCGGCGCGGGGCATGAGCACGCTCAACGTGCACACCGGTGCGCTGCTTGCGGCGGTCGCGCCGTTGCGCGTGGTCCGTGAAGTGCGCGCGGTGCCGCACTTTCCCCACGGCCTTCGCATCGAGGTGGTGGAGCAGCTGCCGGTGGCGGCGGTTCTGGCCGGAGGCGTGCGAACCGCCGTGGCGGCCGACGGCGTCGTCCTCGGACCGGCGCTGCTCTCGGGCTCGCTGCCCACCGTCCCCGCTACCGGCGAGCTGGCGGCCGGCGGACGCCTGAAGGGCGCTGATCTGCTGGGCGCCTTGACCGTGCTGGGGGCCGCTCCGGCGCCGCTGGCACGCTTCGCTGAACGCGCCTTCATGGGGCCGCACGGTCTCACCGTCGCGATGCGAAACGGGCTGCTGGTGTATTTCGGCGACGCCACGCGCCCGCACGCGAAGTGGCTGTCGCTCGCCGATGTGCTCGCTGACGCGGGCTCCGCCGGCGCGTCGTATGTGGACGTTCGGCTGCCGTCGCGTCCGGCCGCCGGCTTCCCACCGGGCGTCACGCCGCCGAGCGCGAACGCTGCCGAAAGCGCCGGTTCGGCCGTCGCCCAGGGCAGCTCCGAATCGCCCGTTGCATCACTCGCCGCCGGGCTGTCGAGCGGCAGCGGCGCAGCGTCGAGCAGCGGGGCGGAAGCGCCCTCGTCGGGCACCGCTGCGAGCGGCACGCCGAGCGCGGGCGGCGAATCGACCGGTGGCGAAGCGGGTGCCGGGGCGGGCGCGACTTCGAGCTCTGACGGTGCAACCGAAGCGACCCCGACCGCGACCACGCCGGGGGGTTGACAAACACTAAACCTCAACCAGAGAGTTACTGCCTGCTCGGCACATTCTCAGGGAGGGGTTGAGAGTCGGGCGTTCTGCAACGTTTGTTGCGAGACTGGCCGGGTTCGTTGACAGGGCGAAGTTCCCTGCATAACGTGCGCAACTCGGCGGTTCGGCGACCAGTATGCTGCGAACCCTACATTCCTACTGAAGGCTTCGGACGAACCATCATGGAGAGAAGCGGTAGCTACCTGGCTGTCATCAAGGTCGTCGGCGTTGGCGGCGGCGGTACGAACGCGGTCAGCCGCATGGTCGATGCCGGTTTGCGCGGCGTCGAGTTCATTGCGGCCAACACCGACGCTCAGGCGCTCGCCATGTGCGACGCCGACATCAAGCTGAACATCGGCCACGAGTCGACCAAGGGCCTCGGCGCCGGCGCCAACCCCGACGTTGGTCTCGCCGCCGCGTCGGAGTCGCGCGACGACATCAAGGAGGCGCTCAAGGGCGCTGACATGGTGTTCGTGACCGCGGGCGAGGGCGGCGGCACGGGCACCGGCGCCGCGCCGGTGATCGCCGAGATCGCCAAGAACGAGATCGGCGCGCTCACCGTTGGCGTGGTCACGCGGCCGTTCGACTTCGAGGGCTCCCAGCGCGGACGCCAGGCGGTCGAGGGCATCGAGCGTCTGCGCGAGGTGGTCGACACGCTGATCGTGATTCCCAACGAGAAGCTGCTCGCGGTCGTCGAGCGCCGCACGTCGATGCTCGACGCCTTCCGCGAGGCCGACAACGTGCTGCGCCAGGGCGTGCAGGGAATCACGGACCTGATCACGATCCCCGGCCTGATCAACCTCGACTTCGCCGACGTGCGCACGATCATGCAGGACGCCGGCTCGGCGCTGATGGGTATCGGCACAGCCAGCGGTGAGACCCGCGCGGCCGACGCCGCCCGCGCCGCGATCTCCTCACCGCTGCTTGAAGAGTCGGTCGACGGCGCCACGGGGATCCTGCTGAACATCACCGGCGGCAAGGATCTCGGCCTGTTCGAGGTCAACGACGCCGCAGAGATCATTCAGAGCGAGGCCGACCCGAACGCCAACATAATCTTCGGCGCGGTCATCGACGAGAGCATGTCCGACGAGGTGCGAGTCACCGTGATCGGCACCGGTTTCGACCATCGTCCGGGGCGAAGCGCGCGTCGCGACAGTCGCACCGGCCGTCCCGACCGCGGCCCGCGGATCAGTGATCGCCAGCGCTCAAACCTCGAGATCTCCGACGAGGACATAGACGTACCGCCGTTCCTGCGCTAGCTCAGCGGGCCGATGGCCGGCGCGGGCTCTGCGTCCTCGGTCGCTCGTGTGCTGTCGCACACTTCGCTTCCTGCGTCCTTGATCCGCTTGACCCTCGGCCCGCTGAGTTGCATAGTTGGTCCGGGGGCCGGATGGCGCACGCGCCATCCGGCGGGGCCGCACATGTGCGGCCCCGAGGGCGGGCCGCATGCGGCCCGCCACAGCCGGCGCATGCGCCGGCTGAACGGCGAAACCACTAGGTCGCGGCTCCGCTACGGCGAGACTGTCCCGATCAACTCGGTCAGTCGGACTAGAGGTAATCTTGTCCCTAGTGCCTGAGCAGCTCGACTTGACGATCGTCTACGAGCCGGTGGAGGAAGGCTGGATCCTGGCCTCGATCCCTGAGGTTCCCGGCGCAATGAGCCAAGGCCGCACGCGGGAGGAGGCGCGGGCCAACGTGATTGACGCGTTGCGCCTGATGCTTTCGCCCGAGCCCTGGTCGGCAGACGATCGACGCGAGCGCGAGGCGCTGCATCTGACGATCGCTGCTTGAAGCGACGAGACCTCGAGCGGCATCTTCGCTCCTACGGGTGCCGGGCGCTCGAAGAGGGGGCAATCACACCCGCTGGGCTGGCCCGTTGGGTGGGCGGTCCGTCGTGCCACGACACCGCGAGATCCACTTCCGTCTCGCCCGTCGGATCTGCGGGCAACTCGGAGTTCCTGCTCCGGCCGGCTCACGGTGAGCTCGAGCGCTAGCCTGCGAGCCGTGATAAGCACGCTGCGCCGCACGGCGCTCTACGACACGCACGTGGCGGCTGGCGCCAAGCTCGTGGACTTCGCCGGCTGGGAGATGCCGGTGCAATACGAGGGGGTCATACCGGAGCACATGGTCGTGCGCGAAGCCTGCGGGATCTTCGACGTCTCGCACATGGGCGAGATCGAAACCAGCGGCCCCGGGGCGCTCGAGCTGCTGCAGCGACTGCTGTCAAACGATGTCGCCAAGATCGCGCCCGGCGGCGCGCAGTACAGCGTCATGTGCCGCGAGGACGGCGGGGTGCTCGACGACCTGTTCACCTACCGCCTCGACGTGGAGCGCTACCTGACGATCACCAACGCCGCCAACCACATCCGCGACCTCGCCTGGTTCAACGCGCACGCGATCGACGTGCCCGGCGCCCAGGTGCGCGACCGGATCGATGACTGGGCGATGCTCGCCGTCCAGGGGCCGCTGGCACGAGAGATCGTGCAGGCGATCTCCGACGCGCCGCTGCCGCCGCGCATGGCCGCTGAGCCGCGGCGTCTCGCCGGCGCGGAGGTGATCGTGTGCGGCACCGGCTATACGGGCGAGGACGGCGTCGAGCTGCTGTGCAGCCCCGAGGACGCAGCGATGCTGTGGGACGAGCTCGTGCGCCGTGGCGCGGTGCCCGCGGGCCTCGGGGCGCGCGACACGCTGCGCCTGGAGGTCTGCTTCCACCTCTACGGCAACGACCTCAGCGTCGATCGCGGGCCGATCGAAGCCGGCCTTGGATGGTGCTGCAAGGAGGACACCGGCTTCATCGGCGCCGACGCCGTGCGCGCGGGGCGCGAGCGTGGCCCGGCCGAACGGCTCGTCGCGTTCGCGATCGACGGTCCCGGGATCGCCCGCCAGGGCAACCCGGTGCTCGGCGGCGGCGAGGTCACCAGCGGCACGTTCTCGCCGTGCCTGCAGACGGGCATCGGCATGGCATACGTGCCCGCGGAGCGCGCCGGTACGGGCACCCGGCTGGAGATAGACGTTCGTGGCAAGATGCGCCCCGCCGTGGTGCAGGACAAGCCGCTCTACAGAAAGGACTCGTGAATGGCCCAGGCCAGCTATCCCGCCGAGTTGCTGTATCACCCCGAGCATGACTGGGCGCGGATCGACGAGGCCGATCCCGCGATCGCGACGCTCGGCATCACCTGGTACGCGCAGGACTCGCTCGGCGAGGTCGTGTTCTTCGAGGCGCCCGCGCTCGGCACCACCGTCAGCAAGGACGCGCCCTACACCGAGGTCGAGTCCGTCAAGGCCGTCTCGGATGTCGTCGCTCCACTCTCCGGCGAGATCGTCGAGATCAACGAGATCGTCGTCGAGAACCCCGGGATGATCAACGAGGACCCCTACGGCGAGGGCTGGCTGGTGAAGGTGCGGCTGTCCGATCCCGCAGAGCGCGAGGCGCTGCTCGACGCCGCCACCTACATCGCGACGCTGTCTGGCTAGGCTGACCTTTAGTTGAGCCGCTACACCGCAATCACCCCCGAGGACCTCGACGCGATGCTCGCGGCGATCGGAGTGGGCTCCGTACAGGAGATCTTCGACCGCCAGATTCCTGCGCCGGTACGGCTCGGCCGCCCGCTGCAGCTGCCCGACGGACTTCCCGAGCAGGACGTGTTCGAGCACCTGCGGGCGCTCGCGTCGCGCAACACAAGCGCCGAGGACGAGCTCAGCTTCCTCGGGGCGGGCATGTACGACCACTATGTCCCCGCGCTGATCGACATGCTCACCGAGCGCTCCGAGTTCCTGACGCCCTACACGCCCTACCAGCCGGAGATCTCCCAGGGCACGCTGCAGGTGATGTTCGAGTATCAGACGGCGATCGCCGAGCTGACCGGCCTCGCGGTCTCGAACGCGTCGGTGTACGAGGGACCCTCTGCGGTCGCGGCGGCGGGCTACCTGGCGACGCTCCACAACGGCCGACGACGCTTCGTCGTCAGCGCCGGGCTGCATCCGCACTCGATCCAAACGCTCCGCACCAACGCCCACGGCTACGACGCCGAGGTGGTCGAGGTGCCGCTCCGCGACGGCGTCACCGATCTGGACGCCTGGAGTGAAGCGATCGATGGCGATACGAGCGCCGCGATCTTCGCGCAGCCGAACTTCTACGGTGCGGTCGAGGACGCCGCCGCCCTCAGCGCCGCTGCCAAGGCGGCCGCCGACCCCGTCGTCGTGGCGCAGGTCGATCCAATCACGCTCGGCGTGCTGGCGCCCCCAGGCGACTGTGGCGTCGACGTCGCCGTCGGCGAGGGACAGCCGCTCGGCAACCGCCTGGACTTCGGTGGACCGTCGTTTGGCCTGTTCGCCGCGCGCGAGGAGTACCTGCGGCGGATGCCCGGACGCATCGCGGGGGAGACCGTCGACGTCGACGGCAGACGCGGGTTCGTGCTGACGCTTCAGACCCGCGAGCAGCACATCCGCCGCGAGAAAGCGACGTCGAACATCTGCACCGCGCAGGCGCTCAACGCGCTCGCCGGCGTCGTGTACCTCGCGTGGCTCGGACGGCGCGGAATCGTCGAGCTGGGTGAGCTGCTGCTCGCCCGTACCCACTACGCGCGCGAGCAGCTCGGCGCGTTCCCGGGGGTCGAGAAGCTGCACGAGCAGCCGGTGGTCCGCGAGTTCGCACTGCGTCTGGATGCGGACGTCGCGGCAGTCCGTCGCCGGTGCGTCGAGCGCGGCGTCAATCCCGGAGTCGACGCGCACGCACTCAGCGGACGCGAGGAGGACCGCGGCGTGCTGCTCGTCGCGATCACCGAGCGGCGCACGCGCGCTGACATCGACCGGCTGGTCGAGATCCTCGGTGCTGCCGTCGCGAGCGAGCGACGCGAGACGGTGGCCGTATGAGCCCGCTCGAAGAGAACCGCTCCGAGCCCGGCGTCGCGACGCGCGGGCCCCTGGGCGGCGCGCCCACGAGCGCCACACCGCCGATGCAGCGCGACGTGGCGCGGACGATCTTCCAGAAGGGCGCGCCGGGACGCCGCGCATTCGTGTGCCCCGAGCTCGACGTGCCGGCCGTGGACGTCGGTGAGCTGCTGCCGGAGCGCTTTCGCCGCGCGCAGCCGCCGCGCCTGCCCGAGGTCTCAGAGCCCGAGATCGTGCGCCACTACGTCGGCATCTCCAAGCGCAACTTCGACCTGGACTCGGGCTTCTATCCGCTCGGCTCGTGCACGATGAAGCACAACCCGCGCCTGCACGAGCGCGTCGCCGCGCTCCCCGGCCACGCGCGCCTGCACCCGCTGCAGGATCCCGAGCACGCCCAGGGCGCGCTCGAGCTGATGTGGAACCTGCAGCGCGCGCTGTCGGAGATCTCCGGCCTGCCGCACGTCTCACTGCAGCCATCCGCGGGCTCCCACGGCGAGCTCGCCGGGGTGCTGCTCACGCGTGCCTTCCACGAGGATCGCGGCGAGACGCGCCACAAGGTGCTCACGCCCGACACCGCCCACGGCACCAACCCCGCGACCGTGACGATGGCCGGCTTCGAGGTCGTCAAGCTCGCCACCAACGCTGACGGCGGCATCGACATCGAGGACCTGCGCGCGAAGGCGGACACCGACGTCGCCTGCCTGATGCTCACCAACCCCAACACGCTCGGGCTGTTCGACCCGAACATCACCGAGATCGCCGAGATCGTGCACGGCGTCGGCGCGACGCTGTACTACGACGGCGCCAACCTCAACGCGGTGATGGGGCTCTCGCGCCCGGGCGACATGGGCTTCGACATCGTGCACTTCAACCTGCACAAGTCCTTCACGCAGCCGCACGGCGGCGGCGGCCCGGGGGCCGGGCCGATCGCCGTCTCAGATCGCATCGCTCCGTTCCTGCCGGTGCCCGTTGTCGTCCGTCGCGAGTCCGAGGCCGACGGGGTGCAAACGGAGGGCGCACGGGCCGGCGCCGAGCAGGCGCCGGAGTTCGATCTCGACTACGAGCGCCCGAAGTCGATTGGCCGCCTGCGCGGCTTTCAGGGCAACTACGGGTGCTTCGTGCGCGCCTACGCCTACATCTGCTCGCTCGGCGGCGATGGCCTCAGGGACGCCTCCGAGACGGCCGTGCTCAACGCCAACTACCTGCTCGCGCGCCTGAAGCAGCGCGGGGTCGCGGAGCTGCTACCGCTGGCGTACGGCGAGCTGTGCATGCACGAGTTCGTGCTCTCCGGCGGACCGATGAAGCGCGCCCTCGAGATCAAGACGCTCGACCTCGCCAAGCGCCTGCTCGACTTCGGCTTTCACCCGCCGACGGTCTACTTCCCGCTGCTCGTCGACGAGGCGCTGATGGTGGAGCCGACCGAGACCGAGACGAAGGAGACGCTCGACGCGTTCGCCGATGCGATCGCGGCGATCCTCGAGGAGGCCGCCGCCGACCCTGAGATCGCACGCTCGGCGCCGTACAGCACGCCGGTGCGCCGCCTCGACGAGGTCGCCGCGGCGAAGCGCCCGGTAATCCGCGAGGTCATGGCGTAGGCCGCTGCAATGGCAATCGAGTACCGCAAACTGGGCAGCACCGGCGTGAGCGTCAGCCCGCTGTGCCTCGGGGCGATGATGTTCGGAGCCTGGGGCAACACCGATCACGAGGACTCGATCCGGATCATCCACCGCGCGCTCGACGCGGGCATCAACTTCATCGACACAGCCGACGTGTACTCGCGCGGGGAGTCCGAGGAGATCGTCGGCAAGGCGCTCGCCGGCGGGCGACGTGAGTCGGTGGTGCTCGCGACGAAGGTCCACGGCAGGATGCACGACGACGATCTGAACCAGTTCGGCAACTCGCGCCGCTGGATCATCGAGGAGGTCGAGAACAGCCTGCGGCGGCTCAAAACCGACCACATCGACCTCTACCAGATCCACCGCCCCGAGCCCGACACCGATATCGACGAGACGCTCGGCGCGCTGTCGGACCTCGTCCACGCCGGCAAGGTGCGCTACATCGGCAGCTCCACGTTCCCCGCCTACCAGATCGTCGAGGCGCAGTGGGTGGCCGAACGGCGCTCGCGGGAGCGCTTCAGGTGCGAGCAGCCGCAGTACTCGATGCTGATCAGGCGCATCGAGGCGGATGTCCTGCCGGTGTGCGAGGAGTACGGCATCGGCGTGATCCCGTGGAGCCCGCTCGCCGGCGGTTGGCTGTCGGGCAGGTACAGCAAGGGTGGCGACTCGCCTGGTGAGAGCCGGCGGGCGCAGATGCTCCCTTCGCGCTATGACATGTCGATCCCCGGCAATCAGGCGAAGCTCGAGGCCGCCCAGGCGCTGGGTGAGCTGGCGGACGAGGCTGGCCTGTCGCTGATCGAGATGGCGCTCGCGTTCGTCACGGACCACCGCGCCGTGACCGCCGCGATCATCGGTCCGCGCACGATGGAGCAGCTCGAAAGCCAGCTGCCGGCGCTCGAACGGACGTTGAGCGCGGATGTCCTCGACCGCATCGACGCGATCGTGGCGCCCGGAACGAACGTCAACCAGGCCGACACCGGCTGGGATCCTCCCTGGCTCACCGACAGCTCGCTTCGGCGTCGCTAGCGATGCGCATCTTCTCCGGCATCCAACCCACCGGCCGCAAGCACCTCGGCAACTACATCGGCGCGATCGCCCAGTACGTCTCGAGCCAGGAGCGCGGCGAGGGCATCTTCTGCATCGTCGACCTGCACGCGACCACCGTCGCGTACAACCCGCTCGAACTGCGCGAGCGTCTGTACGACACGACCGCGATCCTGCTCGCCGCGGGCCTTGACCCGCGGCGCAGCATCCTCTTCCGCCAGAGCGACGTCCACGAGCACACCGAGCTGACGTGGCTGCTGAGCAGCGTCACCGAGCTGGGTCGCCTGCAGCGCATGCACCAGTTCCGCGACAAGTCGCTGGTGCAGCGCGAGCTCGTCTCGGCCGGGCTGCTCGTGTATCCGGTCCTGCAGGCCGCGGACGTGCTCGCCTACCGCGCCCAGGAGGTGCCCGTCGGCGAGGACCAGCGCGAGCACATCGAGCTGATGCGCGACGTCGCCCGACGCTTCAACGCCCGTTTCGCCGGTGGTGAGGAAGTGCTCGTCGTGCCCGAGCACCGCATCCCCGAGGTCGGCGCGCGGATCATGGACCTGCAGGACCCAACGCGCAAGATGTCCACGACGGGAAGCTCTGAGCTGGGCACCGTGTATGTGCTCGACGAGCCGCAGGCGATCGAGAAGAAGCTCAAGAGCGCGGTCACCGACTCCGGCAGCGAGGTGCGCCGCGACCCGGACAAGCCGGGCGTCAGCAACCTGATCGAAATCCTCGCCGCGATTCGCGGCGCCGACCCCGCGACGATCGAAGCCGAGCTCGCGCAGGCACGCTACGGAGAGCTCAAGCAGGCGGTCGCGGCCGGCGTCATCGACTACCTGAGGCCGGTGCGCGAGCGCTACGAGCAGCTGCGCGGCGACGACGCCCAGCTCGAGGCGATCCTCGCCGACGGCGCCGTGCGGGCGCGGGCGATCGCCGCGGAGACGCTCGCGGACGTGCGCGAGCTGATGGGCGTGGGGCCACCGCGCCGCGGCGCCGACGGAGAGCCCGCCGGCACGTCAGCGCCGGCCGCTACGGTGCGCGGATGAGCACGCGAGCTCCAGGCCACTCGACGGTGACGCGGTGAGCCTCGGCGCGCTCGAGCTCGACCTCGACGTGTTCAGCGGGCCGTTCGACCTGTTGCTGACGCTGGTGCTGCGCGAAGAGGTCGATCTGCTCGAGCTGCAGCTCGCGGAAGTCGTGCTCGCCTACCTCGACCACCTCGAGCAGCGCGGCGAGCTCGATCTCGAGACCGCCACCGAGTTCATCGTGCTGATCGCGGCGCTGCTCGAGCTGAAGTCGCGCCTGATGCTCTCGAGCGAGGAGGAGGAGCTGCTCGACATCGAGCCCGAACAGGCGGCCGAGGAGCTGCTCGCGCGGATGCTCGATGCGCGGCGCTACCGTGCCGCGGCGACGCACCTGGGTGAGCTGCTCGCGGGCGAGCACGGCGTGCGCTTCCGCTCGGCGCCGGCGCCCGCGCACCTGCGCCGCGCGATCGTGCACGCGGCTGACGGGTCGCAGGACCCGGAGGTTCTGGGCGAGGCGATGGGACGGCTGCTGCTGATGCCACCCGCGATCAACGTCCGTCACATCTCGGCCCTGCGCGTCACCGTCGGCGAGCGTCTCACGCATCTGCGCCGCCTGCTGGCGCGCGGGGCGTTCAGCTTCGACGAGGCGGTGCGCGGCGCGGATCGCATGACCGTGGCCGTGACGCTGTTCGCGCTACTCGAGCTGTACAAGCGCGGTGAGGCCGAATGGGATCAGCAGGAGAGCTTCGGCGAGATCGCGATCCACGCCCGAGCGCGCGAGACCGGCGCATCGCCGGTTGCGCTGGGCGCGGCAGCCGGAGGAGGTGTGTCCGGATGATCGACGAGCAGGAGACGGCGATCGGCAGCGTCGAAGAGGCTGCCCCTCACGACGGCGCGCCAGGTGCGGCCGAGCGAGCGCAGGGGGCGGCGCCGGCCGCGACAGGCGAGGAGCTGCCGACGCTCGTGCTCACCGTCGAGGCGCTGCTGTTCCTGTCCTCGGATCCGCTCAGCCCGGGCGAGCTCGCCGACGCGACGCAGGCCGGCGAGGGCGCGGTGCTCGCGGCGTTGGCGGTGCTGGGCGAAGAGTATGCGCCGGGGCGGCGCGGGATCAGACTGCGCGAGCTCGGCGGTGGCTGGACGCTCGCGAGCGACCCCGCCAGCGAGGACTCCGCCCGGCGTCTGTTCAGCCGCCCGCGCGCAGCGACGCTCAGCCCCGCGCAGGCCGAGACGCTCGCGATCGTCGCCTACCTGCAGCCGATCTCGCGCCCCGAGATCACCCGTATTCGCGGCGTCAGTGCCGACTCGGCCAGCGCCACGCTGCTCGACAGAGGCCTGATCGAGGAGGCCGGTCACTCCCAGTTCGGCGCGGTGCTGTATCGCACCACGCCGCAGTTCCTGAAGCTGTTCGGGCTGCGCAGCCTCGATGAGCTCCCCGACATCGCCCGCTGGGACCCAACACCCGAGGAGCAGGCCGAGCTGCGCGAGCGGTTGCTCCGAGCCGGCGAGGCCCGCGCCTCCTAGGACGGCGCTGGGCGGCGCGATACTGCGTCCTCAGTCGCTCGTGTGCGAAGCACACTTCGCTCCCTGCGTCCTTGTCTCGCTTGCCCAGAGCCCCCCTAGGTGCGCCTACTCACGCGGCGCTGGCGGCGAGCTGGCCGCATGCCGCGTCGATGTCGCGCCCGCGGGTTAGACGCACGGTGACGGGCACCCCGCGCGATTCGAGCGCACCGCGGAACGCGGCGATCGACTCGCGGCTCGACCCCGAGTACGGTCCGGCCGCGGTCGGGTTGTAGGGGATCAGGTTGACCTTGAAGATCGGCGGCGAGCCGGCGCGTCCGCCGGCCAGAGCGTCGGCGAGCGCGAGCGCCTGCTCGTAGCGGTCGTTGACGCCGGCGAGCATCACGTACTCGATGAACACCCGTCTGCGCTTGCGCTCGTAGAACGCGCGGCACGCCTCGATCACGTCACGCAGCGGATAGCGCTCATTGACGGGCATCAGCTCCGATCGCAGTGCTTCGTCAGCCGCATGCAGCGACAGCGCGAGTCGCAGCGGCAGATCGCTTTCGGTGAGGCGTTCGATGCCGGGAATCCAGCCGACCGTAGAGATCGTCGTGCGCCGGTGCGTGATGCCGATGTCCGGCATGCGCTCGCACGCCGCGAGCACGTTGTCGATGTTGAGCATCGGCTCGCCCATGCCCATGAACACGCAGTGGTCGATCGCTTCGATGCGGCGGAAGTGAAGCGCCTGGTCGAGGATCTCAGACGTGCTCAGGTTGCGCGCGAACTTCATCGCGCCCGTGGCGCAGAACGTGCACGTCAAGGGACAGCCTGACTGCGAGGAGACACAAATCGAGCGCCTCCCGCGCTGCGGCCCAGCGCCCGTGTCGGTCTCGCGACGGTCGCGGTAGCGCATCAGCACGGCCTCCAGCGGCCGGCCGTCGGCGGTGTCGAACAGCGCCTTGACCGTGCCGTCACTCGAATGCGCCTGCTCACGCAGGCGCAGCGTTGAGAACGGCAGCTCACCGGCAAGGGCCTGGCGCAGGCGGGCCGGCAGATTGGTCATCTGCTCATAGTCGCGTGCGCCACGGGCCGCCCACGCCCAGATCTGGCCTGCGCGAAAGCGCGGCTCGCCCCGTGCGGCGAGTGTCTGATCGAGCAGTTGCAGGTCCATCGTCCGTCCTATCGTTGCAGCGGATGCGCACACTCACCGAAAATCGACGATGCGGCTAGCGAAGTACCTCGCCCACGCGGGGGTCGCCTCGCGGCGCTCGGCCGAGGAGCTGATCGCCGCCGGCCGCGTCAGCGTGGGCGGGGAGATCGTCACCGACCCGGCTCGTGACGTCGACGACAGCAGCCGCGTCGCGCTCGACGGGCGGCCGCTCGCGGGCCCCGAGCCGCGGGTGCTGTACGCGCTGAACAAGCCCGTCGGGGTGATCTCGAGCGCGCACGACACGCACGGAAGGCCGACCGTCGTCGAGCTCGTACCCGCGCGCGGGTTGCGCCTGTACCCAGTCGGACGGCTCGACATCGACAGCGCCGGGCTGATCCTGCTCACCAACGACGGCGAGCTCGCCAACCGCCTGACCCATCCCCGCTTTGAGGTGCCGAAGACCTACCGCGCGCGCCTCGCGGGCACGCCCGTCTCGGGCGCAACACTGCGGGCGTTGCGTGCGGGCGTGTCGCTCGAGGACGGCGTCACCGCGCCGGCGCGCGCGCGCCGGATCGGCGGCGCCGGCTCGAACCTGCTCGAGCTGACGATCCACGAGGGCCGCAACCGTCAGGTGCGTCGCATGTGCCAGGCCGTCGGTCATCGAGTGCTCGAGCTGGAACGCACACGCTTCGGCCCACTGGCGCTGGACGGACTGGCGCGGGGGGCACATCGTCGTGTGCAGCAGTCGGAGCTCGAGCGTCTGCGCGCGCTCGCGCTCTGACAGAATCGCGCGCCATGCGACTGTTCGCCCTGCGGGGCGCCGTGAGCGTCGAGCGCAACGACGCCAAGGACATCCTCGACGCGACCAGCGAACTGATGCAGGAGATCATGCGGCGCAACGCGCTCGCGCCGGACGGCGTCGTCAGCTGCATCTTCACCGCCACCCGCGACCTCAACGCGGAGTTCCCCGCCGTCGCCGCGCGCGCCGTCGGCTTCGATCGTGTGCCGCTGCTGTGTGCGCAGGAGATCCCCGTGCCGCAATCGATGCCGCGCGTTATCAGGGTGCTCATTCACTACTACGCGGATGACGAGCACGTACCCGCGCACGTCTACCTGGGCAACGCGCGCGCGTTGCGCACGGACCTGGACGCGGCACAATAAGCGCGTGGCGATCGAGTTCTCACAGCGCATCAGGCGGATTCCGACCTACCCCGCTGCCGGCGGCTACGCCCAGCAGGAGCCGCTCGTGCGGCTGGCCAGCAACGAGTCGCCCTACCCACCGCTGCCGGCCGTGCGCGACGCGATCGATCGCGCGCTTGGCACGCTCAACCGCTACCCCGACCCGTCCAACTCGCTGCTGCGCCAGCGTCTGAGCGACCGCTACGGCGTGCCCGTATCGCGGATCGCGATCGGCAACGGCTCGTGTGACATCCTGCTCGCCGCCGGTGAGGCGCTGCTCGAGCCGGGCGCCGAGCTGGTGTACGCCTGGCCGTCGTTCTCGGTCTATCCGCATCTCAGCGCCGCGTCGGGCGCCCGCGCGGTGACGGTCGCGCTCGACCGTCACGAGCGTCACGACCTCGAGGCGATGCTGCGCGAGATCACCGTCGCCGCGCGGCTGGTGCTCGTGTGCAATCCCAACAACCCCACCAGTACCGCGGTCCCGCTGGCGGACATCGCGGGCTTTCTCGCGGATGTCCCGAAGCACGTGTGCGTGATCCTCGATGAGGCCTACTGCGAGTACAGCACGCTCGAGGACCCGGACGCCTCGCTGGCGCTGCTCGACGCCCACCCGAACCTCGTGCTGCTGCGCACGTTCTCCAAGGTCTACGGCCTCTGCGGGCTGCGCGTCGGCTTCGCGCTGTGCGGCTCTGAGGAGCTGCCCCGGGCGCTCGACCAGGTGCGCCAGCCGTTCTTCTGCAACGCGCTCGCCCAGGCCGCGGCGGTCGAGGCGCTCGCCCACCAGGACGCGGTCGAGGATCGTGTCATCCGCACCGTCGCCGAGCGGATCTCCGTCGATGAGCGGCTGCGCGCGCTCGGCATCCAGCCGGCGGACTCGCAGGCGAACTTCTGCTGGTTCGCGCTCGGCGAGGATCGCGATACCCCGAAGGGCACACGCGAGCAGGAGGTCATGCGCGGGCTGCACGAGCGCGGCGTGCTCGTGCGCGGCGGCAGCGCGCTCGGCAGCGAAGTGCCCGCCCTGCGGGTCACCTACGGCCTGCCGGAGGAGAACACGCGTTTCCTCGACGCGCTCGCCGAAGTGCTCAAGGGCGCGTGAGCTCGCGCTCGGCGCCTGGGAGCGGCAGCCTGTCGGCGAGCCCTGGCGGGCGTCAGCTTGTCTCCCACTCCTCGACTGTGCCTCACCGGTCTGCTACAAACCTGAACAGTCATGACCGCGCCGGCTTGCACATACGCCTCAGCAGTTCGCGTCACCGCCTCGTGGTCAGCTTCCTCCGCCTACCGCGCCTGGCGATTTATCTAGGCGCTTCGGCCTGCACCCGTCCGTGAATGGGTGCCTGCAGCCGCACAGGGTCCGCGCCAGCGGGCCGAGCGCCACCGACGTGGGCGTCTCGACGTCCTCCTCACGGCCGAACGAGAGGCAGCTCTGCAGCGCCTCTAACATGCCCAGGCGCAGTGAAAGGATAAGTCGATGATGATTGTCATGAAGGAGACCGCCACGGGGGAGCAGGTGGAGGCGGTCGTAACCAAGATCGAGCGAGCGGGTGCGCGTGCGCATCGCATCGCTGGGGCGCGTTTGACCGTGATCGGGGCAATCGGCGACGTCGAGCAGGACGCGAACGTCGAGAGCCTCGGGCTCGAGGGCCAGCCCGGCGTCGATCGCGTCGTGCCGATTCTCAAGCCGTACAAGCTCGCCTCCGCCCAGATCACGCATGGCGAGCGCACCGTGCTGGACATCGACGGACGCAAGGTCGGGGGCGAGAACTTCGCGCTGATCGCCGGACCGTGCACGGTTGAGTCGCGTGAGCAGACGCTGCAGACCGCACGTGTGGTCCGCGACGCCGGTGCGACGCTGCTACGTGGCGGCGCGTACAAGCCGCGCACCTCTCCCTACGCCTTCCAGGGGTTGGGGCAGGAGGGCCTGAGACTGCTCGCCGAGGCGAAGGCCGAGACGGGCCTGCCGATCGTCACGGAGCTGATGGACGTCGCCGACCTCGACGCCGTTCTGGAGGTCGCCGACGTGATCCAGATCGGCGCGCGCAACATGCAGAACTACCCGCTGTTGGCCGAGCTCGGGCGCGTTGGGCGCCCTGTCCTGCTCAAGCGCGGGCTCTCCGCCACGCTCGACGAGCTGCTGATGGCAGCCGAGTACATCCTCAAGGAAGGCAACCCCAACGTGATGCTGTGCGAGCGCGGCATCCGCACGTTCGAGACCGCCTACCGCTTCACGCTCGACCTGATGGCGGTGCCGGTGCTCAAGGAGCTCTCGCACCTGCCCGTGATCGTCGACCCGAGCCACGCCGCCGGGCGTCGCGAGCTCGTGACGCCGTTGTCGCTGGCCGCCGCCGCGGTCGGTGCCGACGGCATCATCGTCGAGGTGCACCCGAACCCCGACGAGGCGATCTGCGACGGGCCGCAGGCGCTGCGCGCCGAGGACTTCGCCGAGTACGCGCTCGCTGTCGAGCGCGCGGCGGCGCTGACGGGTAAGGCGCTCGCCGGGAGGGAGCCGGCCCTTGCCTGAGCTACCCGGTGCCCAGCTGCGACCGGCCGACTACGTCCGCGACATGCGGATCGAAAGGGTCGTGCCGCTGCTCTCGCCCGATGCGCTGCTCGAGCAGCTGCCGCTGAGCGGCGAGCAGGCGGACGTGGTGATCGGCGGCCGCCGCGGGGTCGGCGCCGTTCTGGACGGAGCCGATGTGCGGCTGCTCGCCGTCGTCGGGCCGTGCAGCGTGCACGATCTCGACGCGACGCTCGAGTACGCGGCGCGGCTCGCGCAGCTCGCCCGCGACCTGAGCAGCGAGCTGCTGATCGCGATGCGCGTGTACTTCGAGAAGCCACGGACGACGACGGGCTGGAAGGGGCTGATCAACGACCCGCATCTCGACGGCTCGGGCGACGTCAACGCCGGACTGCACCTCGCGCGGCGCGTGCTGCTGGGCGTGCTCGACACCGGCATTCCCGTCGGCTGTGAGTTCCTCGACCCGATCACGCCGCAGTACATCGCCGACGCCGTCTCGTGGGGGGCGATCGGCGCGCGTACGACCGAGAGCCAGATCCATCGCCAGCTCGGTTCGGGGCTGTCGATGCCGGTCGGCTTCAAGAACCGCACCGATGGCAACGTGCAGGTGGCCGTGGACGCCGTCCGCGCCGCGGCGGAGCCGCACGCGTTCGCCGGCATCGATCCGAATGGCACGCCGGCGATCCTGTACACCCGCGGCAACTCTGACTGTCACATCATCCTGCGTGGCGGGAAAAGCCAGCCCAACTACGAAGCCGCGAGCGTCACCGCGGCGCTGGGGCTACTCGACGGCGCGGGCCTTCCGACGCGCGTGATGATCGACCTCAGCCACGACAACAGCGGCAAGGACCCCGAACGCCAGTCGCACGTGGCAGCCGACGTTGGCGCTCAGATCGCGAGCGGCAGCGATGCCATCGTCGGCGTGATGCTCGAGTCGTTTCTCGTCGCCGGCCGCCAGGATCTGCAGCGGGGCGGTGAGGTGCGCTACGGCCAGTCGATCACCGACGGATGCATCGGCTGGGAGACGACCGTCGAGGTGCTCGAAGGGTTGGCAGAGTCGGTGCGCGCTCGCAACGTCGCCCGAGCGCAGACGGCGCAGCCCTGAGCGGATGCGGATCGCGGTCCTCGGCGTCGGGCTGATCGGCGGCTCGATTGGACTGGCCGCTCGGGCGCGCGCCGACGCCGAGGTCTGCGGGTATGACGCCGACGCGGCTGTGCGTGCCAGGGCGCTCGAGCTCGGGGCGATCGACACGCAGGCCGCGGACGTCGCCGCGGCGGTCGCGGGCGCTGATGTCGTGTTCGCTGCCACGCCTGTCGGGGCCCTCGGCGAGACCGTGCGCCTCGCGCTCCAAAGCGCCGGCGGCGACTGCGTCGTAACCGATGTGGGCTCGACCAAGCGCGCGCTCGCCGACGCGACCGCCGACGAGCGCTTCGTCGGCGGTCACCCGCTCGCGGGCGCGGAGACAGCCGGTGTCGAGCACGCGCGTGAGGATCTCTTCGATGGCGCGACGTGGTACCTGACGCCAGCCAAAGGCAGCACCGCGGGTGTGCTCTACGAGCGCCTGCACCGGCTGCTGAGCCGCTTCGGAGCGCGTCCGGAGGCGATCGACGCCGAGACCCACGACCGGCTGATGGCCGGCGTCTCACACCTGCCACACGTGCTCGCGAACCTGCTCGTCGCCGAGACCGCCGCGCTGCTGGGCGAGGAGTCCCAGCGCCTGCCCGCGGTCGGCCCGAGCTTCCGCGACGCAACGCGCGTCGCGGGCGCCAACACGGCGATCTGGACCGACATCTACATGTCCAACCGCGACGCGCTGATAACAGCCATCGACGGGCTGGCGGCCGGTTTGCAGGAGGTCCGTGGCTGGCTCGCCGCGGGGGACGCGGGCGCGGTGAGCGCCTGGAACGAGCGCTCGCGCGCCGAGCGCGAGTCGCTGCTCGGCGCGGGTCTCGTCGCAGGGGCGGGCGCCAGGGCGATCGAGCTGCGCGCCTCGGTGCCAAACCGCCCGGGGGTGATCGCCGAGATCGCGCTCGCTCTCGGCGGCGCCGGCGTCAACATCCTCGACATGGTGCTCTCGCCGTCCCAGGACAATCGTCAGGGCGTCGTGGCGCTGTGGATCGCCGGCGACGAGCACTCCGGACGCGCCAGAGAGCTGATCGCCGCCCTCGGCTTCGCGGTCGTGCAAGCATGAGTACGTCGCAATGAACATGCGCTTCGAGCCCGCGCACGGACTGTCCGGCGCGCTGCGCGCGCCGGCGGACAAGTCGATCTCGCATCGCGCCGCGCTGCTGGGGGCGATGGCCTCCGAGCCGGTGCACATCGCGCGCTACCTGCACGCCGCCGACACCACCTCCACGCTCGAGGCCGTGCGCGGGCTCGGTGCGCTCGTCGAGGTCAACGGCACGGACCTGGTGGTGCGCGGCACCGGACTGCGCGGCGCGTGCGAGCCGCCGAGCGCGATCGACGTCGGCAACGCCGGCACGCCGCTGCGGCTGCTGCCGGGCTGGTTGGCCGCACAGGACGGATGCAGCTTCACGCTCGACGGCGACGAGTCGATCCGCCGTCGACCGGTGGATCGCATCGTCGAGCCGTTGCGCCAGATGGGCGCCGACTTGGAGGCGCGTGACGGGCGCTTCGCGCCACTGCGCATCCACGGTCGTCGCCTGCGCGCGATCTCCTACGAGATCGGCGTAGCCAGTGCGCAGGTCAAGTCGTGTCTGCTGCTCGCGGCGCTCACCGCGGACGGTGCGACGACCGTCGGCGAGCCGGCGCGCAGCCGCGACCACACCGAGCGGATGCTGCTCCGCGCCGGCGTGGCGATCCACCGCAACGGCCTGCACGTGACGGTCGTCAACGCCGACGAGCTGCTGCTCGACAGCATCACCGTCCCGGGCGACCCGAGCTCGGCCGCTTTCATGGTCGCCGCCGGCGTGCTCGTGCCCGGCTCGCGCCTGCTGATCGGCGACGTCGGCGTCAACTGGACCCGTACCGGCTTCCTGCGCATAGTGCGGCGGATGCGCGGAATCGTCCTCGGCGACCTCGAGGACGAGACCGGAGAGCTCGAGTCAGAGGAGCCAGTGAGCGACCTCGATGTCGCCCACGGCGCGCTGGAGGGCACCGTGGTCGAGCCCGACGAGGTGCCGCTTGCGATCGACGAGCTGCCGCTGGTCGCGCTGCTCGGCTGCTATGCCGAGGGCGAGACGATCGTGCGCGGTGCGCAGGAGCTGCGCGTCAAGGAGTCCGACCGGATCGCCGGTGTCGTCGAGGGCCTGCGCGGCCTCGGTGCTGAGATCGAGGCAACCAGCGACGGCTTCGCCGTGCGCGGCAACGGCGGCCTGCGGGGCGGGCGCCTCGACGCGCGCGGCGATCACCGCATGGCGATGATGGGCGCGGTCGCCGGCCTCGCCTCGCGCGAGGGCGTCGAGGTGGTGGGGATGGACGCCGCCGCGGTCTCCTACCCCGGTTTCGTCGAAGATCTCGCGCGGCTGTGCTCGTAGCGATCGACGGGCCCGCCGGCGCCGGCAAGTCAACCGTCGCGCGCGCGCTCGCGCGCGAGCTCGGCTTCACGTATCTCGACAGCGGCGCGATGTACCGCTCCGTCGCGCTCGCCGCGTTGCAGAAGGGAGGGGGGGCGCTGCCGGAGCGCGCGGGCGCGCTCGGGGAGCTCGCCCGCGCGGTCGAGATCGAGCTCGGCGGGGGCGACGCCGTGGCCTCGCCGGCGGCCGCGCTTCCGGTGCTGCTCGACGGACGCGATGTGACTGAGGCGATTCGCGCGCCCGAGGTCTCGGAGGCGGCATCGGTCCTCGCCGCCGATCCGGACGTACGTGCGGCGCTCGTCGCCAAGCAACGCGAGCTGATCGCGCGCGGGGACTGGGTGGCGGAGGGGCGCGACATCGGCACGGTTGTCGCCCCAGACGCGGAGCTGAAGGTGTTCCTGACGGCCGACCCGCACGAGCGCGCGCGCAGGCGCGCCGCCGAACTGGGGGCGGACATCGGGACGGTCCTCGCCGAGCAGACGCTGCGCGACGAGCGCGACAGCTCTCGCGAGCACAGCCCGCTGCAGGCCGCCGCCGACGCCGTCACGCTCGATACAAGCGGGCTCAGCGTCGAGCAGGTCGTGCAGGAGATCGCCGCGCTCGTGGAGGAGCGCGAATCGGAGGCGACCCTCGCCGATGGCATCGACTGAGCCCGGGTGAGCGCCAGCTTCCGGGCATACTGGCCCAATGAAGGTCGCGATCGTCGGCTATCCAAACGTGGGCAAGTCCTCGCTGATCAACCGCCTCACCGGCACGCGTGAGGCGGTCGTGCACGAGCGCCCGGGTGTCACGCGCGACCGCAAGGAGCTCGAGTGCGAGTGGAACGGACGCCGCTTCACGTTGATCGACACCGGCGGCGTCGACTTCGAGGACCAGGACCCGCTCGCGGGCTCGATCCGTGAGCAGGCGCGCGCGGGTATCGCCGACGCGGAGGTGGCGGTGCTGGTGGTCGACGCGCGGGCCGGCGTGCGCGCGGGCGACGAGGAGATGGCGGATCTGCTGCGCCGCGCGCCGCTGCCGACGATCGTCGCGGCGAACAAGTGCGACAGCGTCAACGAGCTGACGCTCGCGGCGGATTTCCATCGCCTCGGCCTCGGCGAGCCGATGCCCGTCTCGGCCGCCCAGGGCCTCGGCACAGGCGATCTGCTCGATCGCATCGTCGAGCTGCTTGATTCGTGCCCACCCGCCCAGGACTCCGAGCCCGAGGACGACACCGTGCGCCTGGCGGTGATCGGCAGGCCCAACGTCGGCAAGTCCTCGCTGGTCAACCGCTTCCTCGGCGAGGAGCGCGTGATCGTCTCGGACGTCGCCGGGACGACCCGCGATGCGATCGACACGCCGCTGCTGGTGGGCGAGCGCCGGCTGATCCTCGTCGACACCGCCGGCATCCGCCGGCAGGCGAAGGTGTCGGACTCGGTCGAGTACTACACGTCGTTGCGCTCGCGGCGGGCCGCCGAGCGCGCCGACGTCGCGCTGGTCGTCTGCGATGCCGGCGACGGCGTCACCGCGCAAGATCTGCGGATCGCCGAGCTAGCGATGAAGGCTGGGTGCGCGACCGCGATCGTGCTCAACAAGTGGGACATGCAGGAACCCGCCGACGGCGACGCCGGCGCGCGGCTCGATCTGGAGTACGAGCGCGGCCGTGTCGCCGAAAAGCTCCGCCTGCGCCCGCGTGTGCTGACCGTCAGCGCCAAGACCGGCCGCCACGTCGCGCGCCTGTTGACCGAGGCGATCACGCTCGGCGACCGCGTCAGCGGTCGCATTCCCACGCCCGAGCTGAACCGCTTCCTCGCCGAGACGGTGCAGGCGCGCCAGCCCCCGGTCGGCACGCGCCGGGGCTCGGGCAACCATCGCCTGAAGCTGATCTACATGGCCCAGATCGCCGAGCGCCCGCCGCGATTCGCGATCCAGGTCAACTCGCGTGCACGCGTCACGCGCGACTATGCCTACTTCGTCGAGAATCGTCTGCGCGCCCGCTACGGAATGGACGGCGTGCCGCTGATCATCGACTTCGTCGAGCGCGGCCAGCGCGGGCGCGCCCGCGCCGCATAGACTTCTGCGACTTTTGCCAACTGCACGCGCGGCACGGCCCTGTAATCGTGCCCGCTCGACCTCTCGGAGCTGATCACAAAAAGACCATGACTGAGCTAAGCGACAACGAGTTCCTGTTCACCTCCGAGTCGGTCACGGAGGGCCATCCCGACAAGATCGCCGACCAGATCTCCGACGGCGTGCTGGACGCCGTCCTAGCCGACGAACCGTATGGCCGCGTGGCGTGCGAGACGCTCGTCAACACGGGCCTGGTCGTCGTCTCCGGCGAGATCTCGACCGAGACCTACGTGGATATCCAGGAGATCGCGCGCGAGACGATCCGCAACATCGGCTACACCGACGCTGACCTGGGCTTCTCGGCGGACTCCTGCGCGGTGCTCAACGCGATCGACAAGCAGTCGACCGACATCGCGCAGGGCGTCGACAAGGCCTACGAGGCCCGCACCGACGCCGAGGACGACGACGAGCTCGACGTCGCCGGCGCCGGCGACCAGGGGATGATGTTCGGCTACGCCACCAGTGAGACCGACACGCTGATGCCGCTGCCGATCTCGCTCGCGCACCGGCTCGCCGAGCGCCTATCGGCGGTGCGCAAGGACGGCACGCTCGGCTACCTGCGCCCCGACGGCAAGACCCAGGTCAGCGTGCGCTATCAGGACGGCAAGCCGGTGGAGATCGAAAAGCTGCTGATCTCCACCCAGCACAGCGAGGGCTCGGAGGCGCAGATCCCCGATGATCTCTGGGAGCACGTCGTCGTACCGATCCTCCCGGAGGGCCTCTACGACGCGAGCAAGCTCCGCAGGAACTTCCTGGTCAACCCCACCGGTCGCTTCGTGATCGGCGGCCCGGTCGGCGATTGCGGCCTCACCGGGCGCAAGATCATCGTCGACACCTACGGCGGCATGGCCCGCCACGGCGGTGGCGCGTTCTCCGGCAAGGACCCCTCGAAGGTGGATCGCTCGGCGGCCTACGCCGCGCGCTGGGTCGCCAAGAACATCGTCGCCGCGAAGCTCGCCGACCGCGCCGAAGTGCAGGTCGCCTACGCGATCGGGGTTGCCCACCCGGTGTCGGTGATGGTCGAGACCTTCGGCACCGAGAAAGACGGCCTCACGCGCGGCCAGATCGCGCGTGCGGTCGACGAGGTCTTCGACCTGCGTCCGGGCTCCTTCCGCGAGGAGCTGCGCCTGCACCGCCCGATCTACCAGAAGACCGCCGCGTACGGCCACTTCGGCCGCGACGACGCCGACTTCACCTGGGAGCGGACCGACAAGGTCGACGCGCTGCGCACCGCCGCCGGCCTCTGAGCGAAGCGGGCTCGAAGACGGCCGAAAGGCAAGCCAGGCAAGGACGCAGTGAGCGAAGTGTGCTTCTGCACACGAGCGATCGAGGACGCCGCCTGGCGCCGCCTTTCGGTCGTCTAGGGTCAGGTCGGTGTCGAGCCCCGCTGTACTCGACGAGCGCGACGCCGCGCCCGCGACGAGATCGCTGATTGCGAAGGTCGAGCCGATGACGACCGCGCGCTCGCTGCGGGGGCCGTTCGACTACCGGCTGCCTGAGGCGCTCAGCGACGAGGTCGGTGTCGGCTCGATGCTCGTCGTGCCGTTCGGTGCGCGTGAGGTGCTCGGTGTGGTCGTCGCACTGGCGGCCAGCAGCGACGTCGCCGAGGAGAAGCTGCTCGCCCCGCTGCGCGTGCTCGATGAGGGCCTGCCCGCTGTGCCCGTCGAGCTGGTCGCGCTCGCGGAGTGGATCGCCGCGGAGTACTGCTCGACGATCGCCCGCGCGCTCGCGCTGGTGTTGCCGCCCGGCGCGACACGCCGGTTGAGCGGGCGCAAGCGCCGCGCGGTGGCGCGCCCCGAGCACCTGCCGGTGGGAGCGCGCGGTCACGGCGCACCCGAGCTGACCGTCGAGCAGCAGGCCGTGCTCGTGCCGGTGTACGCGGCGCTGCGCGAGCGCCGCGCCGAGCAGCGCCTGCTGCACGGCGTGACCGGCTCGGGGAAGACCGAGATCTACCTGTGTGCTGCTCACGCGGCGCTGGAGCAGGGCCGTGGCGCGATCGTGCTCGTGCCCGAGATCGCGCTCACGCCGCAGATCGTCGGGCGCTTCGTCGAGCGCTTCGGCGACACCGTCGCGGTGCTGCACTCGCGCCTGACGCCGGCGCAGCGCTACGCCGAGTGGCGCCGCCTGCGCAATGGTGAGGCGCGGGTGTGCGTGGGACCGCGCTCGGCGGTGTTCGCGCCGATCGAAGAGCTCGGGCTGATCGTCGTCGACGAGGAGCACGATGCCTCCTACAAGCACGAGGGCGACCCGCGCTACGACGCGCGCGATGTCGCCGCCGAGCGAGCCGAGCGAAGCGGCGCGGTGCTGCTGGCCGGCAGCGCGACGCCACGTACGGAGAGCATGCAGCGGCTGCCGGTGAGTGTGCTCGCGAACAGAGTCGACGGACGGCCGCTGCCCGCCGTGCAGGTGCTCGACATGCGTGGCGAGGCCCAGGGCCTGCATCCACTCACCGCGCAGGCACTCGCGGACGTCCGCGCGGCTGGCGGCAAGGCGATCGTCCTGCTCAACCGCCGCGGCTGGTCGAACTTCCTGTCGTGTCGTTCCTGCGGGCGCGTGTGGAGCTGCCCGGACTGCGACGTGGCGCTCGTGCTGCACCGTGCCGGCGGCTACGTCGCGTGCCACCACTGCGGCCATCGCGAACCGGTGCCGGGACGCTGCTGCGACTGCTCCTCGACGGCTGTCGCGCGCCACGGCGTCGGCACCGAGCGCCTGCAGCACGACCTCGCGCACGTGTTCGACGACGGTCACTTTCCGGTGTTCAGGCTCGACGCCGACGTGGTCGGAGAGGACAGAGGCGTCGGTGAGATCCTGCGCCGCTTTGAGGCGGCGGATCGCGGGCTCCTGATCGGTACCCAGATGGTCGCAAAGGGGCACGACTTTCCCGACGTCAGCCTCGGCGTCGTGCTCGACGCAGATGCCACGCTGCGCTTCCCCGATTTCCGCGCCGAGGAGCGTACCTTCGCCCTGATCGCGCAGCTCGCCGGGCGCGCCGGGCGCGGCGGGCACGGACGCGTGCTCGTCCAGACGATCGCCCCTGAAGCGCGCGCGATCGTGCACGCCGCCCGACACGACAGCGACGGCTTCATTGCTGGTGAGCTCGAGCGCCGGCGCGCGCTCGGCTACCCGCCGTTCTCGCACCTGATCCGGATCGTCTGCTCGGCCGTCGGGGCGCCTGCGGCGCTCGCAGCCGCCCGCGATCTGCGTCTGCGCCTATCGGGACCGCTCGCGCGCTGCGATGCCGGCGTGCTCGGGCCAGCCGCGCTGTTTCGCCTTCGCGGGCGCGAGCGCTACGTACTCATCGTCAAGAGCGCCGAGCGTCGCGGCGCGGTGCGAACTGTGGGGGCGGCGGTGGCGGATCTCGCGGCCAGCCGCGTCCACGCGGGCGTCAGCATCAGCGTGGACGTCGACCCGCAGTAGGTCCATGCAACGGCGCGCCCGCTGCTTTAACCGGTCATCATCCTTTGGTAGGTTCCCGGCTCGGGACACCGATCACACGGAGGTGAGGTGGTGGAGGTCAGGCTGGCTGCTCGGCTGGAGCACGCATCGCGAAGCCGTCAGGAGGATGTGAGGATGGGTCGTCGCTGTGCTCGGCGTGCCCGACCGCGGGTCGGCGCCGTTCTCGCAGTGCTCCTCTGTTCCCTGATCGCGGTTCCGGGCGCCTCGGCGAGATCCAGGCGCGCACCTGAGGGCACCCACTACGCGAAGATCAGCCGAGTCTGTCCCGCGCCACGGCCAGGCGATGCGACCTGCCTCGCACTCGCGCGGGTACCGGTGCCCGCGGCCGCGGCGGGCGAGCCCGGCGTCAGCTCGTATACGGTGGCGCGAGGGGCGCTCGAACCGGGGCCCGCGGGCGGTCTGACACCGGAAGAGCTCGCGAGCGCGTATGGATACAGCCCAGCCGCGGGCGGTTCGGGGCAGACGATCGCACTCGTCGACGCATACGACGACCCGACGATCGAAGGTGATCTCGCCACCTTCGACGCGGAATACGGGATCGCCGCGTGCACCAAGGCCGACGGTTGCTTCACCAAGGTGTCCCAGACCGGCAGCCCGCTGCTGCTGCCGACGGCGGACAAAAGTGGCTGGTCGGTCGAGACCGCGCTCGATGTGGAGATGGCGCACTCGGTGTGCCCCAAATGCAAGATCCTGCTGGTCGAGGCCAAGAACGAAAGCTTCAAGAACCTTGCCGCGGCAGTCGGCGAGGCGGTCAGCCTCGGGGCGACCGAGGTCTCCAACTCCTACGGCGGGCCCGAGGACCTGCTCGGATCGAGCGAACGCGCCGCCTACAAACACCCGGGCGTCGTGATCAGCGCCGCGACGGGAGACAGCGGCTACGACGACTGGACGGCATATGCCAACGAAGGCGAACCGGTCGCTGCCGAACAGCCCGACGCGCCTGCGTCGCTACCCTCCGTCGTGGCGGTCGGCGGTACCACGCTGAAGCTCAACGGCTCAGGCAAGCGCCGAAGCGAGACGGTCTGGAACGGCAACGGCGCGTTCGACGGGAGCGAGTTCATCGAAGGCGCGAGCGGCGGCGGTTGCAGCACGCTGTTCACGGCGGAACCTTGGCAACAGGCGATGCCCGGTTTTGCCGCGACCGGTTGCGCCGGCAAGCGCGTCGCCGCCGACGTCTCCGCCGTCGCGGATCCGCACACCGGCTTTGACATTTACGACAGCTACGACTGCGGCCCGGTGTGCGAAGTCGAAGGCGAGGGTGAAGGCTGGCTGACGATCGGCGGGACCTCGGTCTCGACACCGCTGATCAGCTCGCTGTACGCGCTCGCGGGCGGCAGCGACGGCGTCGAATATGCGGCGCTCACGCTATACGGGCACCTCGGCGAAACGTCGTCGCTGTTCGACGTCACCGAAGGCGGCAACGGCTACTGCGACGACGATGGGTTGGCGTGTGGCGCCAACGTGCTCGAAGAAGCGAGGGTCGATTGCGAAGGGACGACCGCCTGCAATGCAGCAGTCGGGTTCGACGGGCCCTCGGGGGTCGGCACCCCGAACTCGCTCAACCTGTTCAAGCCGTTGCTTCCCACTGCCGTCGTCACGCCGCCCGGCTCGGCTGAACCTGGTGTCGCGGCGAGCTTCAGCGCCAGCGCCTCGAGCGACCCATATCCGGGCGCTGTCCTCTCCTACTCATGGAGCTGGGGTGACGGGACCGCTGCGAGCACCGGCGTCGCTCCGGCCCATACATACAGCGCGCCCGGCGAATACACCGTCACGCTGACCGTCACCGACAGCTACGGCTTCAAAAGTCTGCCGGCTACGACCGTCGTGAATGTGAACACGCACACGGCCGAAGAAGAAGCTGCTGCGAAGAAGAAGGCCGAAGAAGAAGCCGCCGCAGCGAAGGAAAAGGCAGAAGAAGAAGCCAGCCTGAAAACGAAGCAAGAAGCCGCCGAAAAGGCGGCTGAAGAAGCAGCGGAAAAGAAGGCCGAAGAAGAAAAAAAGGCTGGCGAAGCAGCGACGAGGCAGCACCAAGCTGAACTGGCCAAGCAGCACGAAGAAGAACTCGCGAAATCGTCCGTCGACGCCGGCACGCAGGGGGTCAACGGCTTTCAGATGAGCTTCGTGGCGCCGATTCCGGACGCCGAGCTGGCGGGAACCTCGCTCCAGGTGAGCCGGTCGGGAGCCGTCACGCTCGAGATCAGCTGTCCGGCGGCGGAGACGAGCTGCGCGGGCGCGGTCACCCTGCGCACGCTCGGTGCCGTCATCGCCGCAGGCGCCGAGGGCCCCGGCAAGAAGGCCTCGATCCTGACGCTGAGCGCGGGCACGTTCACGGTCGCGGGCGGCAAGGTACGCGCGGTCACGCTGCACCTCTCGAGTCGGGCGCGCGCCCTGCTCAGACGCGCTCACACCATGCGCGTCCGCGTGACGCTGGTCGCGCACGATCCGCTTGGCGCGGTCCACACGACGCGGACGATCGCGACGCTGCGAGCGCGAAGCGCGTCGCATCAAAAAGGCTAGGCGACGACAAAGCGAGGTCCTGGCTTCGCGATCCAGGACGAGCGCACGGTGCCAGGATCGCAGCCAAGCCGCGCCCGCGGGCTGCTGCTTTTAGACTCAGGCTGAAGATGAGCGCGAACGACCGCACAGCCGAGCAGGACGCCTCGCTGGAGCTCCCGGAACCGAGCTCCGAGGAGGCCGACGTTGAGGTCGAGCGCGAGCAGGACGCGCCCGAGCCGGCCGAGCTCGATGCCGAGACGCGCGAGCGGCGTGACGCCGCGCTTCGCCACGTGCGCAAGCTCGGCGACCCGGTGCTGCGCGCGACGGCGCTGCCCGTCGAGCGCTTTGATCAGGAGCTGCAGGCCGAGGTCGAGCGCATGGGCGAGCTGATGCACGACGCGCTCGGGGTGGGACTCGCGGCGACCCAGCTCGGCGTACTGCATCGTGTGCTCGTCTACAAAGCCTTCCTCGATGATCCGGTCACCGCGCTGGTCAATCCGGAGATCGAGTGGCTGAGCGAGGAGCTCGAGCTCGGCGACGAGGGGTGCCTGAGCCTGCCTGGTGTGCACGTCGAGGTCGAGCGCCACGCACAACTGCGGGTACGTGCGCGCGACGAGCGCGGTGACCCGGTCGAGGTCGAGGCCGAGGGCTTGGAGGCACGCGTGATTCAGCACGAGATCGATCACCTCGACGGGGTCTTGATCCTCGATCGCATCTCGCGCGAGGCGCGCAAGGAGGCGATGCGCGCGATGCGCGAGGCCGCCGAAGGGCACGCCGAGGCCGCGGCCGAGGATTCGCCTGCCGACGCGGCCTAGCGCCGAGCGGCACGAGCGTGGCGCCGTGAGCACGGTCTTCATCGGCACCTCCGAGTTCTCCGCCGCCGTGCTCGAGCGGCTCGCGCGCAGCGATGCACACCGCCCCGCGCTGGTCATCACGCGCCCCGATCGCCCCAGCGGTCGCGGTCGCCGCTTGGCCGCGCCACCGGTCGCGGCGCAGGCGCAGGCGCTCGGGCTCGCGCTCGAGCAGCCGCAGAACGTCAACGATCCGCAGTCGCGCGCGCTGATCGCGCAGGCCCTCGGCCCGGACAGCGCCGAAGGCGCGCGCGGCGCGAACGTGGTGGTCGTGTGCGCGTTCGGCGCACTGATAAAGGAGCCGCTGCTCTCAGAACACGAGCTGCTGAACGTGCACCCCTCGCTGCTGCCCCGCTGGCGAGGCGCCGCGCCGATCGAGCGCGCGATCATGGCCGGCGACGAGCGCAGCGGCGTGTCGATCATGCGTCTCACCGCCGGGCTCGACAGCGGCCCGGTCTGCCTCGAGGGAGTCGAGCGGATTCGGGCCGATGACACCTACGGCACGCTCGCCGCCCGCCTGCAGGAGCTCGGCGGCGAGCTGCTCGTACGGGCGCTCGACGAGGCGCCGCCGTTCGTCGAGCAGCCCGAGGAGGGCGTCACCTATGCCGAGAAGCTCGGGCCGGCCGACCGCCTGCTCGACTCGGCCCGGCCCGCCGTCGAGCTCGAGCGCGTCGTGCGCGCTCTGGATCCGCACATCGGCGCCCGCGTCGAGCTCGCTGACGGCAGCCTGCTCGGCGTGCGCCGCGCGGCGCTGTTCGCGAACGGCGACTCTGAGAAGCCTCGTGCGAGCAGCGTCGGCGAGGCGCGAGACGGCGAGCTCGTCCCGTACGCGCATGATGGCCGGTTGCTGCTCGACTGCACGCCCGGCGTGCTCGAGCTGCTGGTCGTGCAGCCGCCCGGCGGGCGCGCGATGGACGCATCGGCCTACCTACGCGGTCACGGGCTTCCCGGGCGACTGTAGGCGGTGACATAGCTCGGCGGCTCGATGCCGGCGCGCAGCCGCTGATCGGGCTCGGGCGCGCGAGCCTGGCTCGCCAACGGGATCACGCCCGCCCACGCTCCCAGCGCGTAGTCCTCCTCGTCATCCAGCGGTCCGCCGGTCCGTACCTTCGCCGAGCACTCCGCAATCGGCAGCGCGAGCACCGCCGTCGCGCGCAGCTCGTTCGCGCTCGGCGCGCGGACGTCGTCCCAGCGGCCCGGCACGATGTGCTCGACCACCGCTCGCAGCGCTGCCTGCTTCTCGTCGAGATCCTCGAGCAGCGTGGCCTGCCCGATCAGCATCGCCGAGCGGTAGTTGGCCGAGTGGTGCATCGCCGAGCGCGCGAGCACGAGCCCGTCGATCAGCGTCACCGTCAGGCATGCCGGCGCACCGGCTGCGAGCGCGCGCAGCGTGCGGCTGGCCGTCGAGCCGTGGCAGTAGACCACGTCGCCGCTGCGCGCGTGCAGCGTCGGGATCACGAACGGTTGCCCGTGCTCGCCGACGATGCCCAGGTGCGCGATCAGCGCCTCGTCCAGGATCGCGTCGATCACGGCGCGGTCGTAGCTGCCGCGTTCGCGCTTGCGGCGCAGCCGCACACGCTCGGAGGACGGTTGCGCTGTCGCGCTCTGACTCGTCGGCTGTTGCATGGACACCACGCTCTCCTCTCCACATCTAAAAAAATCTGTAATAGTACAGATGGATGACTGCCCTGAAACAGTATCGGATCCGAGCGAAGAGCAAGGCCGAGCTCGTCCGCCACGTGGAGGCGGCCGTCGCCAGCGGCGCGTTGACGCCCGGCGAGCGGCTGCCGTCGGTGCGACGCCTCGCGGTCGAGACCGGGCTGAGCCCGGTCACCGTCGCAGCGGGCCTCGCGGAGCTTCGCCGGCGCGGCGTCGTCGTCAGCGAGCCGCGCCGTGCGACGCGGATCGGCCCTGGCCCGCCGGTGGGCTCGCCACGCCCCCCGCTGCCAGTGCCGCCCGGCGCGCGCGACCTCTCGCGCGGCAACCCTGACCCTGCACTGCTGCCCGACCTCGGCGCCGCACTCGCGCGCTGCGAGCTGCCCGCGCGCCTTTACGGCGAGCCGCAGGCGCTGCCCGAGCTGCTCGCGCTCGCGCGGGCGCAGCTGCGCGCCGACGGCGTGCCCGGCGAGGAGCTGTGCATCGCCGGCGGGGCGATGGACGCGATCGAGCGGGTCCTGGCGGCGCACCTGCGGCCCGGTGACCGCGTCGCGGTCGAGAACCCCGGCTACGCGGCCCTGTATGACGTGCTTCGCGCGCACGGCCTCGTGCTCGAGCCGGTCGCGCTCGACCAGCTCGGAATGCTTCCCGCCGAGCTGCACCGCGCGCTCGCTCGCGGCGCCGTCGCCACCGTGATCACGCCGCGCGGGCAGAATCCCACGGGCGCCGCGCTCGACCTCGAGCGCGCGCGCGAGCTGCGCGCCGTGCTCGCCGAGTTTCCCGACGCGCTGCTGATCGAGGACGATCACCTCGGAGTCGTCGCCGACACGCCGCTGCACACGCTGCTGTGCGAAGCGGAGCCTCCCCGGCACTGGGCCGCCACGCGCTCGGTCGCCAAGGCGCTCGGGCCCGACCTGCGCCTCGCGGTGCTCGCCGGCGACCCCCACACGATCGCGCGCGTACGCGGTCGCCAGCAGTGCGGGCCAGGCTGGGTCAGCCACATCCTGCAGACGCTCGTGCTCGCGCTGTCGCGCGATCCTGACGTCCGCGCGCTCGTCACGCGCGCGAGCACGACCTACGCACAGCGGCGCGAGCGACTGCTCGCGTGCCTGGACGCCGAGGGCGTACCCGCGCACGGGGCCTCCGGGCTGAACGCATGGATACCCGTGCCCGACGAAGCCGGCGCCGTCAGCGCGCTGATGCAGCGCGGCTGGGTCCTGGCACCCGGCGCTCCCTACCGGCTCGCCGGAGCTGCGCCGGGCGTCCGCGTGACAACCGCGACGCTCCGCGAGCACGAGGCGCCGCGGCTCGCGCACGATCTCGCCGAGATCCTCGCCCCGAACAGCTTCAGCCGCAGCGGATAGCCGATCATGCCTGGCGTGCCCAGCCCGACAACCACATCGGTCGCGCCCGCGCGCCGCTGTGCCTACACGGTCCTGCGCCGGGTCTTCGAGCAGGGCGCCTACGCCGATCGCGCGCTCACGGCCGAGGCCGCGGAACTCGAGCCACGCGACCGCGCGCTCGCGATGCGGCTCGCCTACGGCGCCGTGCAGCGCCGCGGCACGCTCGACCACCTGATCGAACAGCTCAGCGAGCGCCCCGCCGCCGCGCTCGACCCGCCCCTGCTCGCCGCGCTGCGGCTCGGGCTCTACGAGCTGCTCTACACGCGCGGCGCCCCCGACTACGCCGTCGTGGCCGACGCCGTCGAGCTCGCCAAGGCGCACGGCCGCGCCGGGCACGGCCTCGTCAACGCCGTCCTGCGCCGCGCCACACGCGAGGCGCCCGACTCGCTGCTCGAGGGGCTCACCGACGAGGCCCCTGAGAGCGCCGCTATCAAGCACTCGCACCCCGAGTGGATCGCGCGGCTGTGGTGGGAGGCGCTCGGCCCCGAGCAGGCACGCGCGCTGATGGCCAGCGACAACGAGCCGCTGGAGGTCGCGCTGCGCGCGAACACGCTGGTCAGCGACGCCGCCGCACTCGCCGGCGAGCTGCCCGTCCGCACACACCTCGATCCCGGCATTCCCGAGGCCGTCGTCCTCGACGAGCCGTTCGACGCGCACAGCTCCGACGCATGGGGACGCGGCGCCTTCCATGCCCAGTCGCGCGCAGCGATGCGCGTCGCCCACGTGCTCGCCCCCGCCGACGGCGAGCGCGTGCTCGACCTGTGCGCCGCCCCCGGCGGCAAGACCACCCACCTCGCCGCGCTCATGCACGACCGCGGCGAGGTGCTCGCCGTCGAGCGCGACAAGCGCCGCGCGGGATCGCTCGTGCGCACTGCCCAGCGGCTGCACGCGAGCAGCGTCCGCGTCGAGGTCGCCGACGCCGAGCACTGGACCGAGGCAGCGCGCGGCGCCGACGCCCGCGGGTTCGACCGCGTGCTCGTCGATCCCCCGTGCTCGGGGCTCGGAACGCTGCAGGCGCGCGCCGACCTGCGCTGGCGCGTCACGCCCGACGCGCTCGCCAAAATGGCGGGCACGCAGGCACGGATCCTCGCCGCCGGAGCCGACGCCCTCCGTCCGGGCGGCGTGCTTGTCTACTCTACTTGCACGATCTCACCTGTTGAGAACGAGCGCCTGATCGCTGCCTTCCTGGATTCCCGCGCCAACTTCGCCCTCGAGGATGTCGTGCTGACACTGCCCCACCGAGACCACACCGCCGGCTTCTACATCGCCCGCATGCGCAGGAGCTGAGCATGGAGGGCAACCCCGAGACGCCTGCCAAGACCACGCTCGACCTCGGGCCGCAGTGCCCCAACTGCGGCGAGCCCTGGCTGCGTCCCACCAACCTCCCGGGTCGCTACCGCTGCGTGTACTGCCTGCACCGCTTCGAGCTCACCTCGGTGTGCCCCAACTGCGGTGAGCACTCGACGATCGTGAGGATGTCCTCGACAGCGATCCTCAAGTGCAACGCGTGCGGGGACTCCATGCTGCAGGCCGTATGAGCGAGCGTGCGCGCGAGCTGCTGCGTGACGTGCGCGTGGCGCCGTCGATCCTGTCGGCCGACTTCGGACGGCTGCGCGAACAGGTGGTCGAGGTGCTCGCCGCCGGGGCACGGCTGATCCACGTAGATGTGATGGACGGGCACTTCGTGCCGCCGATCACCGTCGGGCCGTTGATCGTCGCGGCGCTCGCAGAGGCGGTGCACGACGCCGGGGCGATGCTCGAGACGCACCTGATGATCGAGCGTCCCGAGCGTCACGCCGAGGAGTTCGTCAAGGCGGGAGCCGACTCGATCACCTTCCACGCCGAGGCAACACCGCACGTCGCCTACACCGCCGGCCTGATTCGTGAAGCGGGCGCGGGCGTCGGCCTCGCGATCAATCCCGGCACTCCCGTGGAGGCGCTCGCAGAGGTGACCGAGGCGATCGACCTCGCGCTGTGCATGACGGTGAACCCAGGCTGGGGCGGGCAGCCGTTCATCGCGCACTCGCTCGAGAAGCTGCCACGGGTGCGCGCGCTCGTCGGCGCCGAGGTCGCGGTCGAGGTCGACGGCGGCATCGACCCGTACACAGCGCCGTCGTGCCGGCAGGCCGGCGCCAGCGTGTTCGTCGCCGGCTCGGCGATCTTCTCCGCGGCCGATCCCGGCGATGCCTACCGCGCGATCGCCGCGTCGGTCGACGCGCTCTGATCCTGAATCGAGCCCCGCCCGCCCGCGCCGCTGCCGCGACGGTAGAGCACGGCCAGCATCGAGGCGAGCAGCGCCGTCGCGCCGGCGTAGCCGATCTCCGTTCGCAGCAGCTGTTCGCTGACAGGCGAGCTGAACATCCAGACGATGAACACGACCGCCGCGCACGCCCAGCACACGGAGGCGGCGCGTGCGCGGTCACGGGCGAGAGCCGCCTGGTTCAGAGCTCCCGAGGTCAGGTGCAGGCCCATGCCGACGCCGATCAGCGCCAGCCCGAAGCGGTTGTAGCTGAACGTCTGCCCGAAGAACACGTGCTCCAGGGCGAACGGGCCCAGCACGAGCAGGCCGAGCGCCACAGCCACGGCGAAAGCGGCGATCGCGAGGATCGTCACGCGGATCGCGCGCGCGAACGCCTCGTGGCCCGCGGTCGCCTCGAGGCCCGTCAGGTGCGGCAGCAGCGAGGTCTGGATCGCCTGAAACAGCTGCAGCGGAGCGCGCGCGATCAAAAGCACGTTGAACACGACGCCCGCCAGCACGGCGCTGCGCGCGGTCGCATCGACCGTCAGCACAGCGCCGTTCAGCAGCGTCTGCTCAGAGAGCATGATGCTCGAGACCAGCACCGCGAAGCCGCCGCCACGCCGCAGCGACAAGTTGCCACCGATCGAAGATCGGCCAGCAACGGTCTCCTGCACCCCCTCGGTGCCCGGTCCCGCCAGCGCGGCGGCTGCCTCGTCGACGGTGATCAGCGTCCCGCCGGCCGGCCCCGTCGGTTCCGCGAGCGCCTGATCGAGCGCGTCGCCGGGCGCGCCATGACGCCCCGGGCGGTCCCCGCGACTCCGCGCGAACGCCACAGGAACGACCACCAGCGAGACGAACGGAGCGGCAGCGATGCCGAGCGCGACGGCCGTCTGCCCGCTCGCGATCCCCAGCGCCACCGCCAGCGCAAAGCAGATGCGCGAAGTCGACTCCATCAGCACGAGCGCGCCGAACAGGCCGAAGCGCTGGTGCCCCGCCAGCCAGCCGCGCGCGAAGTAGCTCGCCGCATAGGCCAGCGTGCCGACCACGAGCACGTAGTACAGGGCGCTCTCGCCTTCGAACACGTCGTTCACCAGCTCACTGCGCAACGCCACCGCAACCACCAGGAAGATCAGCGCGAAGCTCGCCTGGATCAGGATCGGAATCCGCAATCCGTGCTCAGCGCTGCCCACAGCGCGGCGTTCGGCGATCGTGCGTGACAGCAGCTGTTCGATCGGCCGGTAGATGACCGAGATGATCACGAACATCACCGACCACAGAACGTCAAGCCGCTTCGCCGATTCTTCGCCGAGCACGTGGCTGGCGATCGAGAAGTACGCGAACGTCAGCAGGCCCGTCGAGGCGATCCCGATTGACAGGATCCGTGCCCCGGAGCCGTATCCAGAGGGACGCTGGCCGGCGCGAGACTGCGTCCTCGGTCGCTCGCGTGCCGAGCACGCCACGCGGGCGGGCGGGCCTTCAACCTTGTCTCGCTTGGCCATCGTCCCTCTGGAAGCTGGGTCAGAGGCGGACAAGCAACATCGTCCAGGGGAACGGCGAGCGCACCTCGACGACCTCGCCGTGACGCGAGAGGAGCTCGACGAACGATCGCCTGGACCAGTGGTTGAGGTGGCCGGGCGTGTTGCCGAGCGCCGACCAATACGCGCCGCGCGCCATGTTGAGCATCCGCCACAGCGGCTCGCGGGGAACCGACACCAGCAGATGGCGCTGCGCGCAGCGCGCCATCTCGGCGACCGTGTGCGCGGGGTCGGGGACGTGCTCGAGCACCTCGATCGCGCTCGCGAAGTCGAACTCGTCGGCCGCGAACGGCAGGTTTGCCGCGTGCATCACGCGGTATTCGAGGTTCGGCGCCTGGCGCTCGGCCCAGCCGGCCTGGATCGAGTCCTCCTCGAGGTCGATCCCCACCACGCGCGCGGCGTCCGCCGGGTTGGACTCGCCGAGCGGGTTGGACTCGCCGAGCCGCTGCGCCCAGCGGTGAACCAGCACGCCCTCGCCGCAGCCCACGTCCAGCACCGACGTCGGAGCCGCGGCCTCGAACAGCTCGTCGAGATCGCGCTCGAAGCGCGTCATCAGGCGACGCACGACCGGGTTGCCCGAGCCGTACTTGTCGTAGGTGTTGCCGGTGACGATGCCCTCGTCGGAGACCGTCACCCCGCTCACAGCCGCACCGCCTCACCCGGACGCTCGCCCGCCGGCGTGTCCTCGCCCGCTACGGGGCCCTGAAGCCGGGCCGGCGTCTCTTCGGCGCTCGCCCGCAGCGACCCGCGCCGATCGCCGGCTTCGTAATGGGAGGGCGCGATACCCAGCTGCAGCTCGATCCGGCGCACTCGCTCGAACGTGCGCTGCGTCATCACCCGCTGGGCCGCCAGCAGGTCGCCGATGACGCCGAGCGCCCACAGCACGACCGCCGCGATGAACAGCACCGCACCCAGGATCAACGACTGAACGTGGCCCTTGCCGTTGCCTTCGGCGTAGGCGACCACGAAGCGGATCCACACCGCGACCGCAGCCAGGCCGATCACCAGCGCGAGGCTCCAGAACACGCGCAGCGGCTCGTACTGGGCGTAGATGCGGAAGATCGAGACGGCGTTGCGACGGACGTACGCGCCCATCGACGGGAACAGGCGCGACTCGCGCGTCTTCGGGTTCGTCCGCACCGGGACGTGGTCGACCGCCACGAGCAGCTTGCCAGCCTGGATGATCGTCTCGAGCGTGTAGGTGAACTTGGAGACGACCATCATCTGGATCGCGGCCTCGCGGTTGTACGCGCGAAAGCCTGACGTCGTGTCCGGTACCGACGTCGAGGACGCCTGGCGCACGACCCATGAGCCGAGCCGCTGCAGGCTCTTCTTCAGCGGCGAGAAGTGCGCGATATCGCTGACCTCGCGATCGCCGACGACCATGTCGGCGCGGCCTTCGAGGATCGGTCGCACGAGCGTGACGACGTCGGCGCCGCAGTACTGGTTGTCCGCGTCCGTGTTGACGATCACATCGGCGCCGAGCTTCAGAGCGGTATCGATGCCCGCCTGGAAGCCGGCGGCGAGGCCCTTGTTGTTGGTGAGTCGCACCAGATGATCGACACCGTGAGCACGTGCCACCTCAACCGTCGCGTCGGTCGAGCCGTCGTCGATCACGAGCCACTCGACGCTGTCAAAGCCGTCGATTGCCCGCGGCAGGTCCGCGAGCGTCTGCGGCAGCTGCTCCGCCTCGTTAAAGCAAGGGATCTGAATGATGAGCTTCATATGGGGAACGGCGCGTCCATCGCGGGGGGAGGTCGGGAGGGGGGCCTGCCCCCCTCCCGACCAAGCAGGGGATCTGGATGATGAGCTTCATGGCGTTCGGATTGCCTAGACTTGGCTTCCGCCAGTATCCCAAAGCGCACGGCACGGTCTTGGCGCCAAGCATCGATCAACCCAGCGGGCGCGGTGATGCGCTCCTCGCCCGGTGGGCCCCTATGAACCAAGGCTAGATGGAAAGCGCGATGCTCAGCCGGCCCAGCCCGGTCTCGATCCGCCTGGCACGGCTGCGTGCGCTCGGATCTGGGGGATGGGCGCGGATCGGCTTTGCCGTGATGTGCATCGGCGCGCTGATCGGCTACTTCGCATTCCCGACGTACCCCACCTACGACTCCTTCTACGCGCTGCTGTGGGGGCGGGACCTGCTGCACCTGCACCTGCCGGACTTCCGCGTGTATCGCGGGCCCACCGAGCACCCGCTGGCGATCGCCTTCGGGATGCTCTGCTCGATCTTCGGGCAGGGCGGCGCGCGGCTGATGGTGCTCGGCTCGATCGCCTCGTTCGTGGCCGCCGTAGCCGGGATGTACCGGCTCGGGCGCCTGTGCTTCGGACCGGTCACCGGGCTCGTGGCGGCGTTGCTGCTGCTGAGCCGCTTCTTCATCGAGAACCTCGCCGCCCAGGGCTACCTCGACATCTCCTACGTCGCGCTGATCGTGTGGGCGGTCGTGCTCGAGGTCGAACGCCCGCGGCGTGGCCCCCCGGTCTTCCTGGCGCTCGCTGCCGCGGGGCTGCTGCGCCCCGACGCATGGGTGCTGAGCGGCGCCTACTGGCTGTGGTGCTGCTGGCCGGCCCGCACCGACCGCGGCTCGTGGAGCTCGCGCGTGACGCTGGCACGGAGCCTTCGCTATCTCGCGCTCGCGGCGATCGCGCCGTTGGTATGGATCGTGCTGGACGCGATCGTCACCGGCAACCCCCTGTACTCGCTCACGGCCACCGCCAAGGCGGCCTCGGAACTGGAAAGAACCCAGGGCTTCACCAGCGTCGTGGGCTCGTTGTGGAGCTACGGCGTGCGCATCGACAAGCTGCCGGTGCTCCTCGGTGGCCTCGTGGGCATACCGGTGGCGGTGTGGATGGCACCGCGACGCGTGTTGATGCCGCTGGCGGCGCTCGTGCTGCTGGTCGGCGTGTACCTGGCAGAGGGTGCCGTCGGCGCGTCCGTCGTCGACCGCTATCTCGTGGGAGCCGCGACGATGCTGCTGCTGTTCTGTGCTGTCACCGTCGGCGGCTGGGCGATGCTCCAGCGCGGCGCGCGCCTGCGCCAGATCTGGATCGTCGCGGCGTCGGCGCTGGTCGTCTACGGCGGCGTCTCGGTGGCGAACACGCTCAGCCTGACGGGTTTGCGCACGACCCTCGCCGAGCACGAGGACTTCCACGAGGGCCTGGCGAGTGCGCTGCGGAGCCCGGCCGTGCGAGCCGAGCTGCGGCGCTGCCCGACGGTGTCGCTACCCGACAACAAGCTGATCCCCGACGCTCGTTGGATCCTCGACACGGTCGGCCAGCAGGACATCGTCGCCCGCAGTCAGGCGCGCGCCGAGGCCGACGCCGGCGAGCCCCAGCTCGCGCATCGCCTCGCCTCCGGCAGCGTCGCTGTCTACCCGCTCGGCAGCGCGATCTTCGTCGATGCGATCGTCGACCCGGGGGACAGCCCCGAGGACCAGTTGCCGCCGAAGGGCTTCAGGCCGATCTACACCAGTCGCTTCTTCGCGGTGTATGGCAACTGCTGAGGAGCCACAGCTCGGTCACGGCACCGCGGAGCGATCGGGCGGCGCGCCGGCCGGGCAGGCGGACTCCGAGCGCGCCCGGCGCTGGGTGTGGACGGGGCTCGCGCTCGTGTTGCTCGCCGGCCTAGGGCTGCGCCTTTGGGGCGTGCGCCAGGGCCTGCCGTACGCGTACAACAGCGACGAGGCCGACCACTTCCTCCCGCACGCAGTCGAAATGTTCCAAAAGGGAACTCTCAACCCCGGCTACTTCGCCAATCCGCCGGCGTTCACATACGTGCTGCACGGACTGCTCGCGATCGCCTACGGCGGCGCAGGCGGCGCCGTCCATGCCTACGAGCACGATCCCGAGAGCGTGTTCACGCTCGCGCGTGTCGCCGCCGCGCTGCTGGGGACGGCGGCGCTGTGGCTGCTGTACGCGACGGGCGCGCGGCTGTTCAACCGCGCGACCGGCCTGCTGGCGGCGGCAATCGAGGCCGTGGCGTTCCTGCCGGTCTTCTACGCGCATCTCGCGCTCAACGACGTGCCCACGCTCGCGCCGGTGACGCTCTCGCTGCTTGGCAGCGCCGGCATCCTGCGCAAAGGGCGAGCCCGCGACTACGTGCTCGCGGGCATCGGCCTGGGGCTGGCGAGCGCGACCAAGTACACCGGCGGGATCGTGATCGTGCCGCTCGCCGCCGCCGTCGCGGCGCGCCTGCTGGCGGATCGCCCGGCGGCGGGTCGGCGCGCGCTGCGCGGGCTCGCGCTCGCCGGCTTCGCCGCGCTGGCGGCATTCCTCCTCGCCAACCCGTACGCGCTGCTCGACTACAGCGCCTTCCACGGAGAACTCGTGCACCAGTCGACGCTCTCCGGCGAAGCACAGGGCAAGCTCGGGGCTCCTGGCGACGGTGGCATCGTCTACTACCTGTGGTCGCTGACGTGGGGCCTTGGCTGGGTGCCCGCGCTGGCCGCACTCGGTGGCGCGGTCACCGTGTGGCGCTCGGAGCGCGCCCTGTGGTGGCTGCTGGTGCCCGCGGCGCTCGCGTTCCTCGTGTTCATGGGGCTGCAGGGGCGCTACTTCGGGCGCTGGCTGCTGCCGATCTTCCCGATCCTGTGCATGCTGGCGGCGAGCTTCACGATGCAGGTCGCGCGCGCCGGCATCCAGCTCGCGCGCGGGTGGCGGACAGGCGGCGAGCCGGGCTCAGAGGGCGCCGCGCGCGGGCGAAGAACCGCGTTTGGCGTCGCGATCACAGCGCTGCTGGTCGCGGCGGTGCTCGCCCAGGGGCTGATCTACAGCGTGCACTCGGGCCTGGTGCTCTCGAGCGCGGACACACGCGCGCTGACGCGCAACTGGATGCTCGAGCACATCCCCGCCGGGACGCGCGTCGTCGTCGAGCCCGTGGCAGCCGAGTCCTGGGGGGAGCACTGGAAGCAGTACCCGGCGCTGAATGAGAGGCGCGCGCCGCGGCGCACCGCCCACGGGGGGCTCGAATCGCGATTCACGCACCAACAAGTCAGCCTCGAGGACTACGAGCGCACGCTGCGCCCGGCGCTGATCGACTACTACGAGCAGGAAGGCTACTGCTGGGTGATCAGCGGCTCGACCGAGTCCGGCCGCGCGTTCGCCGACCCGCGCGCGGTGCCGCAGGCGATCGCCTACTACAAGGCCCTCGCCGAACGCGGCGAAGTCGTCTATCGCGCCTCGCCGTACGCGCACGGACGGACGGACGGGCGGGGTGGGCGCGAACCGGTCCCCTTCAACTTCGACTGGAGCTTCGACTACTACCCGCTCGCCTACAGCCGTCCCGGGCCGCTGATGACCGTCTATCGGCTACCTGGCGGACGCTGCGGCGCGGCCAAGGGGTGACAGCCGGCCAGGGTTATCCTGGGTCCAGATGACGAGCTGCACCGATACCGACAAGCTGCACCTGGCGCGCGCGATCGAGCTCGCACGCAACGGTCTCGGCGCCGTCAAGCCGAACCCGGTCGTCGGTGCGGTGGTGGCACGCGACGGAGAGATCCTGGGAGAGGGTTGGCACGAAGAATACGGCGCTGCCCACGCCGAGGTCAACGCGATCGAGGCGTGCGGCATGGCCGATCTCAGCGGCGCCACGCTGTACGTGTCGCTCGAGCCGTGCTGCCACGAGGGCAAGACGCCTCCGTGCACCGAGGCGATCCTGCAGGCCGGCATCGGCCGTGTCGTGATCGCCTCCGACGACCCCACCGAGAAGGCCTCCGGGCGCGGACTGGGAACCCTGCGCGACGAGGGCGTCGAGATCGTGCTCGCCGACGGCGAGCTCGCGGCAAGTGCACGACTGCTCAACCAGGCGTTCCGCAAGCACGCACGCGTCGGGCGCCCGTGGGTGCTGTTCAAGTCGGCGATGACGCTCGACGGCAAGGTCGCGACCCGCAGCGGCGACTCCCAGTGGATCAGCGGCGAGGACAGCCGCGGCCTCGCCCATCAATGGCGGGCGGCGGTTGACGCGGTGGTCGTCGGCATCGGCACCGCGCTCGCGGACGACCCGCGCCTCACCGCCAGGCCCGACGGCCTGCCGGCCGAGCCCGGCGCGCAGCCCCGGCGCGTCGTGTTCGATTCGCTGGCGCGGCTGCCGACGAGCTCCCAGCTGGTGGCCGCCGCCGCCGAGATCCCGCTCACGATCGTCGCCTCGCGCGCGGCCGCGCGCGCCGACACCGACGCGCTCGAAGCCGCGGGCGTGCAGGTGCTCGTCGCGACCGGCGAAAACGAGCCCGCGCGCGTGCGCTCGGCGCTCGATCAGCTGGGGGCGCTCGGCGTCGCCTCGGTGCTGCTCGAGGGCGGCCCGCATCTCGCCGGTGCCTTCCTCGACGCCGGTGAGATCGACGAACTGCGCCTGTTCCTGGCGCCGCTGCTGCTCGGCGGCAGCGCCGCGCGCGACCCGCTCGAGGGCGAAGGCGTCGAGCGCATCTCAGAGGCGTTGCGGGCACTCAGCTTCGACTGCCAGTCCGTCGGCGAGGACCTGCTCATCTCCGCGCGCCTGCGCGAGTGGTGAGCGATGCGACTGCAAGCTCCGATCGAGGGGATGAGTTGACGCGATGTTCACGGGCTTGATTGCCGATCTCGGCAGCGTCACCGGGCTCGAGCAGGACGCCGACGGCGCCACGCTGACGATCCAAACCCGGCTCGCCGAGAGCCTGCGGGAGGGCGACTCGATCGCCGTCAACGGCGTCTGCCTGACCGCCACCGAGGTCAGCGACGAGGGCTTCCAGGCGCAGGCGATGATCGAGACGCTCAGACGCTCGTCGTTGTGCGCGCTGGCGCCCGGCTCCGTCGTGAACCTGGAGCTCGCGCTGCGCGCCGGCGATCGCCTCGGTGGACACGTCGTCCAGGGTCACGTCGACGGCACCGGCACCGTCCGCTCGGTGCGTGAGGAGGGGTTCGCGCGGGTGCTGGAGATCGACACCGAACCCCAGCTCACGCGCTATCTGGTCGAGAAGGGCTCCGTCGCCGTCGACGGCGTCAGCCTGACCGTCACTGCGCTCGATGACTCCGGCTTCTCCGTGTCGCTGATTCCCGAGACGCTCGCGCGGACCAGCCTCGGCGAGATCCGCGAAGGCGGGCTCGTCAACATCGAGGTTGACATACTGGCCAAGCACGTCGAGCGCCTGATGGGCGCTATCACTAGGTGAGCATGAGTACACGCTCAACAACACCCTTCGCGACGATCGAGCAGGCAATCGAGGAGATCCGCGAGGGCAGGATGGTCGTCGTCTGCGACGACGAGGATCGCGAGAACGAGGGCGACCTGACGCTCGCAGCCCAGTTCGCCACACCCGAGGCGATCAACTTCATGGCCAAGGAGGGGCGCGGCCTGATCTGCCTGTCGCTGACCGCCGAGCGCTGCGACGAGCTCGGGCTCGACCTGATGGCCGCCAAGAACGAGTCGCCGTTCGAAACCCCCTTCACCGTCTCGGTCGAGGCGCGCGAAGGCGTCACCACCGGCATCTCCGCCCACGACCGCGCGCACACGATCCAGGTGGCGATCGACCCCGAGAGCCGGCCGCGTGACCTCGTGCAGCCCGGGCACGTGTTCCCGCTCAAGAGCCGCGCCGGCGGCGTGCTCGAGCGTGCTGGACAAACCGAGGCGGCAGTCGACCTGGCACGGCTCGCCGGCCTGAACCCCGCCGGCGTGATCTGCGAGGTGATGAACGACGACGGCACGATGGCGCGCGTACCCGACCTCGTCGAGTACTGCGCCCGCCACGGGCTGAGCATGATCACGGTGGCGGACCTGATCGCCTACCGCCGCCGCCACGACAAGCTCGTCGAACGGGTCGTCGCGACGCGATTGCCCACAGCGTTCGGCGACTTCGAGGCCGTCGGATACCGCTCGCTCATCGACGACAAGCACCACGTGGCGCTCGTCAAGGGCGACGTCGCCGGGCAGGCCGACGTGCTCGTGCGCGTGCACTCGGAGTGCCTCACCGGCGACGTCTTCCACTCGCTGCGCTGCGACTGCGGCGAGCAGCTCGAATCGGCGCTGTCGATGATCGAGCGCGAAGGCCAGGGAGTGCTGCTCTACCTCTCCCAGGAGGGCCGCGGAATCGGCCTGCTGAACAAGCTGCGCGCCTACCGCCTGCAGGAGGACGGCCTCGACACCGTCGAAGCCAACGAGCGTCTCGGGCTGCCCGCCGATCTACGCGACTACGGCATCGGCGCCCAGATCCTGGTCGACCTCGGGCTCAGCTCGATCCGGATCCTCACCAACAACCCGAAGAAGATCAGGGGCCTCGAGGGCTACGGGCTGTCCGTCAGCGCGCAGATCCCGATCGAGCACGCACCCAACGAGCACAACGCCGCCTACCTGCGCACGAAGGCCGAGCGGATGGGCCACACCCTCCACCACCAAGGGCTGAACGTCGACGACGAGCTGCTGCGCGAGGATCGGCGGCGCACGTGAGCTTCGCGATCACGGTCGCGTGCTTCTACGAGGAGCTCGCCGAGAAACTCCTCGACGGCGCACGCACCGCGTTCGCCGAGCACGGCCACCACGACGTCGAGGTGTTCGAGGTGCCCGGCGCCTTCGAGCTGCCGCTCGCCGCCAGCTACGCCGCAGCGAGCGGCCGCTTCGCCGGGGTCGCATGCCTCGGCGCGGTGATCCGCGGTGAGACCGACCACTACGACTACGTCTGCGCGGAGGTCGCGCGCGGGGTCATGCGCGTGCAGCTCGACACCGGCGTGCCGTGCACCTTCGGAGTCCTCACCTGCGCGACCATGGAGCAGGCGCTCGCGCGCGCCGGCGGCGCGCCGCCAGGCGGCACAAGCAAGCGCGACCAGGGCCGTCACGCCGCCGAGGCCGCAATCAGGCTCGCCGCACTGCGCGAGGAGCTCGCGTACGCCGGCGCCGGCACCGCCGTGTCCCCAGACCCGGACCGCTAGACTGCCGCCGATGGCAAAGGTGTGTCACAGCTGCGGCAAGGGTCCCGCGTTCGGACAGAGTCGCAGCCACTCGATGGTCGCCACCAAGCGGCGCTTCGACCCGAACCTCCAGAAGGTCAGGATCATGGTCGGCAAGGCGCCAAAGCGCGTCTACGTCTGCACGCGCTGTCTAAAAGCCGGCAAGGTAACCAAGGCTCTGTAGGACCGCTGGGCGGCGTGAGGCGGCGTCCTCGGTCGCTCGCGTGCGAAGCACGCCACGCTCCCTGCGTCCTTGCCTCACTTGCCCATCGGCCCTACAGAGAAACTGTTTGCGCCCGGGAGCGAGGCGTCGTCTCAAGACGACTTGCCCGGGGAAGGTGATAGACCTGTCGCCGTGACGGACACCAATTTGGTCCGCTTCCGCGCGGCGGTGGCGGGCGCTCTCGCCCATTTGGAATCGCGCCGCCAGGAGGTCAACGACCTCAATGTGTTCCCGGTCGCGGATGGGGACACGGGTGACAACATGGCGCTGACCTTGCGCGCCGTGCTGGCGGAGCTCGACCGCCTGCAGGGAAGCGATGGAGCCCGCACGATCGACGAGATCGGACGCGAGGAGATCGTACAGTCGGTCGCGCGTGCGGCGCTGCTGGGAGCGCGTGGCAACTCCGGGGTGATCCTCTCGCAGCTGATCCGCGGTGCCGCCGAGGAGCTGGTCTCGAGGCCCGGGCAGCTGATCGACGCGACGCTGATCGGCGCGGCTCTGGCCAACGCCGCCGACCGTGCGTACTCCTCCGTGCGCGACCCGGCGGAGGGCACGATCCTGACGGTCGCGCGCGAGATGGCCCACAAGATCGTCGCGGACCTCGCGCACGGGCCGGAGACCGCCCGCTTCGGGCCGGCGACCGAGCCGGGCGACCAGGACAAGGTGATCGCGGCCGCGCTCGAACGCGCAGTGCAGGCGGGGGAGGAGTCGGTCAAGCGCAGTCCCGAGCTGCTCGCCGCGTTGCGCGAGGCCGGTGTCGTCGACGCCGGCGGCTACGGCCTCACGATCATCTTCGCCGGCGTCGTCGCGGCGTTGCGCGGCGAAGAGCCGCCGCCGCTCGACCACTACGCGCCGGCACGCATCACCCACCCTGAGCACACGTCGGGTACCTATCGCTTCTGCACGAACTTCGCCGTGACCGGCAACGGCCTGAACCCCGCCAGCTTCATCGCCGCGCTCGAAGAGCTCGGCGACTCGGTGCTGGTCGTCGGGGACCCGAGCACCCTGAAGGTGCACCTGCACACCGATCAGCCCGAGGTGGCCACCTCGGTGTTCGCGGACGCCGGCGAGGTGTCGCACCTGGATGTCGCCGACATGCGTGCGCAGGTCGCCGAGCGCGACGGGCGCCTCGGCGCCTACAGCGCGGACGCGCTCGCCGTCGGCAGCGACGGGCCGCGCGGGGAGGCGGTGCGCTGCGCCGCGGTGGCCGTCGTCAGCGGCGAGGGACTGCGCCAGCTGTTCCACGAGCTCGGCGTGCACACGATCGACGGTGGACCGACGCTCAATCCATCGACCTACGACCTGCTCGCCGGTATCCACAGCGTGCCGACCGAGGAGGTCGTGCTGCTGACCAACAGCGCGAACGTGATCATGGCGGCCGAGCACGCGGCTCAGCTGTCGGACAAGCAGGTGCACGTCGCCCCGACCACCAGCCAGCAGGCCGGCCTCGCCGCGGCAGTCGCGCTCGCGCCAGAGCGCTCCGTCGAGGAGAACGCGCAGGCGCTGACCGAGGCGCTCGCGCGGGTGCGCACCGGCGCCGTGGCGCCCGCGGCTCGCGACGACAGCCAGGGGCGCTTCAAGCGTGGCGATGCCGTCGGGTTCGTCGAGGAGGAGGTGCTGGCCTGGGGCGATCCGCGCACGACGCTGCAAGCCGTGCTGCACACGCTCGCCACCGCCGTCAACGGCGATGGGCCGCCGGAACTGATCAGCGTGCTCGACGGCGAGGGTGCTCCGCTCGGGCTCGAGGAGGTCGCGGCGATGACCAACGGCGGCGTCGAGCTCGAGCTGCGCCACGGCGGCCAGCCGGCGTACTGGTGGCTGCTCGCCGCCGAGTGAGCGGGCCGACACGCTGTATAGCAATGGTATGGCGGTGGTTTGCGAGCGCAGATGCTCGGTACGACCGCCGTCGCGATCATCATTGACAGGAAATGCCAGCGATCACCCCTGAGACACTGGACGCGCCCGCAGGCGCGAGCCGCGAGCGCAGCAGCAGCGACAGCTCGGTGCGCGTCACGAGGTTCGCCTCGAGCGAGACGCTCAGCCACGCGGAGCTGATTGGCGCACCGGTGCGCTGGCCGCGCCCGTCGCGCCTGGAGGCGCCGCTGGCGCCCGCGCCCAAGAAGATGGCCGCCGGACTGCTTGCGCTCGGGCTGGGAAGCGTCGGCGAGCTACTCGAGCACCTGCCGAGTGACAGCCGCGAGGCGCGCACGATCGCGGCGCTGCGCGCCGGCGAGCAGGCGACGGTGTCGGTCGAGGTGCGGACGATCAGCGCGCGCGCCGTGCGCCGGCGCGGGATGCGTCCACTGGTGGAGGCGTCGGTGTTCGATGCCACCGGCAGGATGCGGGCGACGTTCTTCAACCAGCCATGGCTGGTCGAGCGCTATCCGTCCGGCACGCGGCTGTTGCTGCACGGCAAGGCCGACGCACGCGGCGGCTTCAGCGTGTCCCATCACGCGCTGGGCGCAGATGCTGGCGTCGGGGCTCTTGCCGGCCCTGGTGAGAGCGATGCGGTCGCGCACTACCCGGCGGCGGATGGCATCACCTCGACGCAGCTGCTCACGCTCGTACGCGGCGCGCGCGACGCGCTGGGCGACGTGCCCGAGACGCTCTCGGCGGCGATGCGCGTGATCGAAGGCATGCCTGATCGCGCGAGCGCGCTGGCGGCGATGCACTTCCCGCGCGTTCCCGGCGACCTCGAGACGGGACGCCGCCGGCTGGCGTTCGAGGAGCTGCTGCTGACGCAGCTCGCTTTTCTGCGCCGCCGCGCCGCGCGCATGGCCCGTACCGGCGCCGCGGTGCTGGCCGATCAAGGCGCGCTCGGCGATCGCTGGCTGGAGACGGGCCTGCCGTTCGCGCTGACCGGCGATCAGCGCCGCGCCGCCGAGGCGATCGCGGGCGACCTGCGCCAACGCGCCCCGATGCAGCGGCTGCTGATGGGAGAGGTTGGCAGCGGCAAGACCGTCGTCGCCCTGTACGCGATGCTGCAGGCCGTCGGGCACGGACACCAGGCGGCGCTGATGGCGCCGACGGAGACGCTCGCCGAGCAGCACTTCGCGACGATCCAAGCGCTACTCGGAGGCGGCGTGGGTGGGGTTCTCATCAGTACCGCCCTGCTGACCGGCTCGACGCCCGCGGCGCGGCGGCGCGACATCCTCGGCAAGCTCTCGAGCGGCGAGCTTTCGCTGATCGTGGGCACGCACGCGCTGATCGAGCCTGACGTGCGCTTCCACGCACTGGCCGTGGCGGTGATCGACGAGCAGCATCGCTTCGGTGTGCGCCAGCGCGCCGCGCTTGGCGAGCGCGACCCCGCGCAGGCCGATGAAAGCTCGACGCTGGCCCCGCACATGCTGCACATGACCGCGACGCCGATCCCGCGTACGCTCGCGCTCGCGCGCTACGGCGACCTCGACACGAGCGCCCTGCGCGAGCTTCCGCGCGGGCGCCAGCCGATCGAGACACGCCTCGTCTGCGGCGACCAACAGCGGGCACGGGCGTATGCAGAGCTGCGTGCGGAGCTCAAAGCCGGCCGCCAGGGCTATGTCGTGTGCCCGCTGATCGACGATCCCGACGCGCTGGCAGCGGGCGCCGCCACCGACGCCCAGACGGCCCCGGCCACGCCGGCGTCGGGGCTGCGAGCCGCGAGCGCTGAGCTGCAGCGTCTGCGCAAAGGCGAGCTCGCGGGCTACGAGCTCGCGCTTCTGCACGGCGGCATGCGCCCGCGCGAGAAGCAGGAGGCGATGGCGGCGTTCACCTCCGGCAAGGCAGACGTGCTCGTCGCCACGACGGTGATCGAGGTCGGCATCGACGTGCCCAACGCGACCGTGATGCTGATCGAGAACGCCGAGCGCTTCGGGATCTCACAGCTGCATCAGCTGCGGGGGCGCGTCGGGCGCGGCGAGCACCGCTCGCGCTGCCTGCTCGTCGGGCCTGCGGATGCAGGCGGCTCGGGCCGGCTCGGCGCGCTGGTGCGCTACACGGACGGCTTTCGCCTGGCCGAGATCGACCTGGCGATGCGCAAGGAGGGCGAGCTGATCGGCACGCGCCAGTCCGGCCTCGGGCAGTTCCACGTCGCGCGCCTGCCCGACGACGCGCAGATGCTCGAGCGCGCCCGCGCCCGCGCCGAGGCGATCGTCGCCGATGACCCGGAGCTGCGCGCGCCCGAGCACGCGCTGCTGGGCGTCGCCCTGGCGCGCGAGCTCGGCGCTGACGCAGCGCAGCCGCTGTCGGCGTGACGTTACGGTTCTCGGCATGCGGGTCATAGCTGGAGCGCTCGGCGGCAGGCGCCTGCGGGCGCCGGTTGGCAGGGTCACGCGACCGACCTCCGACCGCGTGCGGGAGGCCGTGTTCGCGATGCTCGGCGACGTCGAGCGCGCACGCGTGCTCGACCTGTTCGCGGGCACCGGCGCCCTCGGGATCGAGGCGCTCTCGCGGGGAGCCGCGCGGGCGGTGTTCGTCGAGCGTGACGCGGGCGCGGTGCGGGTCCTGAAGGGCAATATCGAGGCATTGGGGATCGCCGCGGAGGTGGCCGAGGTGCGTCGCGGCGACGCGCTCGAGGCGCTGCGCAGCGCAGAGACGGCGAAGGAGACATACGATCTCGTGTTCATCGACCCCCCGTACGGGCGGGCGCGACCAACCCCCTCGCCGTCCGGGCAGCCGATCGGCGAGCGGTGGGGTCCGGAGCTGTCGGCAATCCTGCCGGCGCTACTGAGCCCCGGCGCGCGCGTCGTCGTCGAGAGCGATCGTCGCGCTCCCCTCGAGCTCGACGTGCCGCTCGAGCGCAGCAAGCGCTACGGGGACACTTCGATCACAATCCACCGCCATCAATGACCTCAACGCGCAAATCGATCGTCGTCTGTCCCGGCTCCTATGACCCGATCACCAACGGTCACCTCGACGTGATCCGCCGCGCCGCCGCGTTGTATGACGAAGTCGTCGTCGCGGTGGTCAACCGCTCCGTGCGCAAGAGCAGCGCGCTGTTCGGCATCGACGAGCGCGTGGGCTTCATCGAGCGCGCGCTCGAGGACCTGGACGGGGTACGCGTGGAGCCGTTCTCGACGCTGGTCGTCGACTTCGCCAGGAGCATCGGCGCGAAAGCGATCGTCAAGGGACTGCGCGCGATCTCGGACTTCGAGTACGAGCTCGAGATGAACCAGCTCAACCGCCGCCAGGATCCGCAGATCGAGTCCGTGTACCTGATGGCCTCGCCGCAGTACAGTTTCCTGTCATCCAGCGGCGTCAAGGAGCTCGCCACGTTCGGCGGCAAGATCGACGATCTTGTGCCCGACGAGGTGGCCCGGCGCTTGCAGGAAGAGCTGAGACGCTGACGAAATGAGCGATGACGCGGGGCTGGAGGCCCCGCGGAGGTGACTAAAAATGGATGTCCTGGTACTCATAGACAAGCTCGACGACTTGGTGCACAACGCCAAGACGATCCCGCTCAGCGACTCCGTGCGCGTCGACAAGGAGGAGATCTACGACATCCTCGACCAGATGCGCGCGACGATTCCCGAGGAGATCAAGCAGGCTCGCTGGATCGTCAAGGAGCGCCAAGAGATGCTCGCCGAGGCCAAGAAGGAGGCTGAGCGCATCATCAAGGAAGCGCGTGAGCGCCAGGAGCGGCTGGTGGGCGAGGAGGAGGTCACCAAGCAGGCCGAGCGCGCTGCTGAGGACATCGTCGAGGACGCTCGCGCACGCGAGCGCGAGATCAGGCTCGGCGCTGAGGACTACGCCGATGAGATCCTCAACACGCTCGAGGTCAACCTGTCGAAGTTCATCGCGGCGGTGCAGCGGGGGCGCGAGCGCCTGCAGGGCAAGGATGAGCCGGCTGAAGTCAGCTAGTGGCGACGCCGTACACCACCGTGTCGAAGCCGCGCTGCTCTAGAGTCGACACGTGAACACGCAGGCAGCGACACGCGCGGCCGTGCACAAGCTGAAGGTCGCACGGGCGCTGATCGACACGGGCATGTTCGAGCCGCTGCGCCCGGACAGGACGCTGCAGTCGATGGTGGCGCTGCGCCGCTGGGGCGCGACGCCGGCCGGTGCCTATACGGGCGCCGCGGCGCGCCATCCTGGCCGTCTGGCGCTGATCGACGAGCGCGGCGCGCTCAGCTTCAGGGAAGTGCAGCGCCGGACCAACGCGCTCGCGCACGAGCTGCGCAAGGCGGGCATCGGCGCCGGCGATGGGGTCGCGATCATGTGTCGCAACCATCGCGGCTTCGTCGAGGCGACCGTGGCGTGCTCGAAGCTCGGCGCCGGCGCGCTGTTCCTGAACACCGCCTTCGCCGGGCCGCAGATCACCGACGTGCTCGCGCGCGAGCAGCCCGTGGCCGTGATCTATGACGAGGAGTTCAGCGGCCTGGTCAGCGCGGGCGCCGAGGGCAGGCTGCGGTTCATCGCCTGGCAGGAGGCGGGCTCGAGCCCGCAGGAGCCGACGCTCGAGCAGCTGATCGCCCGCGGCGATGACTCCGATCTCGCGCCGCCGGCGGAGAAAGGTCGGATCGTGATCCTGACCTCGGGTACCACGGGCACCCCCAAGGGCGCGGCGCGCCCGCAGAGTGACTCGGTCGAGCCGGCGGCCGCGCTGTTCTCGAAGATCCCGTTGAAGGCGCGCGAGACGACGATGATCGCCGCGCCGATGTTCCACTCCTGGGGCTTCGCCCACTTCCTGCTCAGCCTGCCGCTGCTCTCGACGCTCGTGCTGCGCCGCAAGTTCGACCCGGAGGAGACGCTGAAGGCCGTCGCCCAGCACCGCGCGAGTGCGCTCGTGGTGGTGCCGGTGATGCTGCAGCGGATCCTCGAGCTGCCGCCGGAGACGATCGCGCGCTACGACGTCAGCTCGCTGAAGGTGATCGCCGTCAGCGGCTCGGCGCTGCCCGGCGAGCTCGCGACACGGGTGATGGACACCTTTGGAGACGTTCTCTACAACCTGTACGGATCGACTGAGGTCGCATGGGCGACGATCGCGACGCCAGAGGACCTGCGGGCCGCACCCGGGACCGCCGGGCGTCCGCCGCTCGGGACGGTCGTGAAGCTGCTGGACGAGGACGGCCGCGAGGTGCCGCGGGGCGAGGTCGGCCGGATCTTCGTTGCCAACGAGTTCCAGTTCGAGGGTTACACCGACGGCGGCGGCAAGGAAATCGTCCGCGGATTGATGCGCACCGGCGATGTCGGGCGCCTCGACGCGGCCGGGCGGCTGTTCGTCGACGGACGCGACGACGAAATGATCGTCAGCGGCGGCGAGAACGTGTTCCCGCGCGAGGTCGAGGACCTGCTGGCCGACCACAGCGGAATCGAGGATGTGGCGGTCGTGGGGGTGGAGGACAAGGAGTTCGGCCAGCGGCTGAAGGCGTTCGTCGTGCCCCGCAACGGCGACGATCTGACGGAGGAGGCGATCCAGTCGTATGTGAAGCAGAACCTCGCCCGTTACAAGGTTCCGCGTGACGTCGTGTTCGTCGATCAGCTACCGCGCAACGCCACCGGCAAGGTGCTCAAGCGGGAGCTCCGCACACGCTCCTAGCGTCGCCGCGCCGTCTCGCTAGCCTGGAGGAACGTGGCTGCCGGGACACACGATTTTGACCTCGCGGGCTTGCGCCTGAGCCCCGGCGAGGGACGGCGTCTCGAGCTGGCGGTGCCGATCGAGTCGCTGGTGCTCGGCAGCGAGCGCTACGCCGCGCAGCCGCGCCTCGTGCCGGTCGAGCTGAACGTCTCGCGGATGGCCGGCGGCGGCTACGCGCTGCGGCTGCGCTTCTCTGCTGAGATCGCCGGACCGTGCATGCGCTGCCTGGCTGAGGCGAGCCCGCGCGTGGACGTCGAGGCGCGCGAGGTCGACCGCCCGGGCGGGGGCGAGGAGCTCGACAGTCCCTACGTACACGACGAGACGCTCGACGTCGCTGGGTGGGCGCGCGACGCGTTCGCGCTGGCGATGCCGGCAAAGATCCTGTGTCGCGAGGACTGCGCGGGTCTGTGCCCGGTGTGCGCCGCCGATCTCAACACCGCGGAGCCAGGGCACCAGCACGAGTCGGCGCCGGATCCGCGCTGGGCGAAGCTGCGCGAGCTCGAGCTCGAGTGAGCGGCGCTGCAAGGGCCGCAGATGAGATCTCGGGGAGGGTGGGCTTGCTACCCTTCTCACGCCGATGGCCGTCCCCAAGAAAAAGCAGTCACACAGCCGCACCGCCAAGCGGCGTGCCCAGCACAAGATCGGCACGCCGACGCTGAACGCCTGCCCGCAGTGCCACAGCCCGCGCCGGCCGCATCGGGTCTGCCCGGTGTGCGGCAGCTACGCGGGCCGCGAGATCGTGACGCCCGGGGCGCACGATCACGATCACGAGCACGACCACTCCTAACGGGCAGTGACGCCAGGGGCCTCGTCCTCCAGGTCACCGTCGCTCCCCCCGGAGCTGGAGCACCCGGTGGTCGCGGTCGACTGCAACGGCGCGGACCGAGGGCCGGCTGAGGTCGCCGCGGGCGCCGCGCTCGCGGCCGCCGCGGGCGCGCGCATACTGCTGTTCGGCCCCGCCGAGGAGCTCGGCTCGCCACCACCAGGCGTGGAGGTCGTCGACGCGCCCGTGTCGATCGCGAAGGCCGAGGATCCGGTGCTCGCGGCGCGCACGACGCCCGAAGCCTCGATCGTGCAGGCGGCGAGGGCGGTCGCAGCGGGCAGGGCGCAGGCGCTGGTGTGCGCCGGCGCCACCGGCGCGGCGCTGGCCGCGGGCACGTTCAACATCAAGCGCGCCCACGGCATCTACCGTCCGGCGCTGGCGATCCCGCTGCCCGTTCCACACCACCCCGTCACGCTGCTCGACGTCGGCGCGAGCGCCGAGGCGCGCCGCGAGCACCTGGTGCAGTTCGCGTTCATGGGCGCCGCGCTCGCGCGGGTCGTGCTGGGCGTACCCGCACCGCGCGTCGGTCTGCTGTCAAACGGCGAGGAGGACGCGCGCGGCAGCGCGCTGGTACTCGAGGCCCACGCGGAGCTGCGCGAGCGCACGATGAACGCCGGGGAGGGCTTCGATACGTTCGAGTTCGTCGGCAACGTCGAGGGTGGAGACGTCGTCTCGGGTCGAGCCGACGTGATCGTGACCGATGGCTTCACGGGGAACATCGCGCTCAAGCTCATGGAGGGCGTCTCGCAGACGATGCTCGGTGTCGTGCGCGACGCCGCGATGTCCTCCAAGCGCGCGACGCTCGGCGGTCTGCTGCTGAGACCCTCGTTGCTCGGGGTTCGCGAGGAGCTCGACCCGGAAGCCAGCGGTGGCGCATATCTGCTCGGGCTGCGGCGACTCGGTGTCGTCCCGCACGGGCGCTTCACGCGCACCGGCTTCGCGCAGGCGATTCTGCGCGCCGAGCGTGGCGCACGCGAGGACATCGTCGCGCAGACGCACGCCGCACTCGAGCAGGCGGGCGCGCTCAGGCGTGCGCCCGTGTCCGCTTCGGTCGCTAGCCTGCCGCAGGCGCAATGACCCGCGAGCAAGTGCTGACCCTGATCCGCAACCACCTGGCCGACGAGCTCGATGTCGAGCCCGACGCGATCGTCGAGAGCACCCGCTTCAAGGAGGACCTGGAGGCGGATTCGCTGGACCTGTACACGCTGGTGCAGGAGCTCGAGGACACCTACGGAGTGCGTATGTCCGACGAGCAGGCTGCGCAGATCCTGACCGTGGGTGCGGCGGTCGACTTCGTGCTGGCCCACGATGGGATCGCGCATGAGGAGCGATGATGCTGCTCGGCGAGCTGCTGGACGAACTGCCCGTGGAGCTGGCGCGCCAGGTCTTCACGCACGCCTCCTGGAGCGAGCGGCCGAGCGACTCCTACACGCGCCTCGCGTTTCTCGGGGACAGCGTGCTCGCGCTGGCCGTGACCGCGTACCTGTACCCGCTGCTGGAGGCCGATCGCTTCGGTGCCGGCCGGCTGACCAAGATTCGTGCGCAGGCCGTCTCCGGAGTGTCCTGCCGCGCGGTCGCAGAGCGCTTGGCGCTGCCCGAGCGGCTGCGAGCAGCAGCACCCGCTGGGGTGCGTCAGAGCGCGGCCGCGCTCGTCGAGACCGAGCGCGTGCTCGCCTCGGTGATCGAGGCCGTAATCGGCGCGTGCTACCTGCATGCCGGCTACGAGCGCACCGCCGACGCGGTCGTCGAGGCCTTCGCGCCGGAGATCGAGGGTGCGCTCGAGCATCCTGTCGACTTCAAGTCGGCGCTGCAGGAGTTGCTCGCCCGGCGCGGCGCCGAGGTCAGCTACGAGATCACCGGCGAGCACGGGCCGCCCCACGAACGCACGTATGCGGTCGCTGCAACGGTCGACGGACGCGAGCTGGGGAGCGGCAGCGGCCGGAGCAAGAAGCACGCGGAGCAGGAGGCGGCACGCATAGCTGTCGAGCGACTCACCGCCGAGCCATGAGGACGTATGGCGGCGCTGGATCTGCGTCCTCGGTCGCTCGCGTGCTGGCCGATCGGCGATCCCGTCGATCGACGATCGGTACGCCACGCTCACTGCGTCCTTGTCCAGCTTGCCCTACGTACTCATGGACAGTGAGGGAGCGCACGGCATGCGCTTGAAGTCGTTGACCTTGAGCGGGTTCAAGTCGTTCCCCGACAGCACCCGCCTTGACTTCGGTCCGGGCGTGAGCGTTGTCGTCGGCCCCAACGGGTCCGGCAAGTCCAACGTCACCGACGCGGTCCTATGGGCGATGGGCGAGCAGTCGCCGCTGGCCGTGCGCGGCCAGTCGATGCAGGACGTGATCTTCGGCGGTGGCCGCGGCGTGCAGCCGCGCAGCGCGGCGGAGGTCGAGATCGTGCTTGACAACTCCGACGGCAGCATCGACATCCCGTTGAGCGAGATCTCGATCGCGCGGCGGCTCGAGCGCAGCGGCGAGGGCGGATATCGGCTCAACGGCGCGCGCTGCCGCCTGACAGACGTCATCGAGGTGCTCTCGGATACTGGGCTGGGCAAGGAGACGCACTCGGTCATCTCGCAGGGCCGGGTGGATGCGATCGTCACCTCCAAGCCGCGCGATCGACGCCTGCTGATCGAGGAGGCGGCGGGCCTGGGCAAGCACCGCAAGCGTCGTCGGCGCGCGCAGCTGAAGCTCGAGCGCACGCAGGAGAACCTCGATCGTGCGCTCGACGTCGAGCGCGAGGCGCGCACCCGTCTGCGCCCGCTCAAGCGCCAGGCTGAAGCGGCAGAGCTGCACGAGCGCCTCGAGCGCCAGATCCTGCAAGCCCGGTGGGAGCTCGCCCGCGACCAGTCGCGTGCTCGGCGCATCGAGCTCGCCGGCGCTGAGGTGAGCGTCGCCGAGGCGCGGACCGCGCGTGCCGAGATCGAGCGGACGCTGCAGGAGACGATCGATCAGCGCGGTGCGGCCGAGCGCGCGCTGGCCGAGCGCACGGAGCGCCACGATGCGCTCTCGCGCGGCGTCTACGAGGCCCGTTCGGCTCGCGACCGGCTGACGCTGCGGGCCGAGCAGGTCGCCGCAAGTGCGCAGGCGCTGAGTCGACGGATCCAGCGGGTGGAGCATGAGCTCGAGGGCCTTTCGCAGCCCGACGACGGGGACGGCGAGAGCGCTGAGGGCGCCGACGGCGAGGAGCGCATCGCGGCGCTGCAGGCGCAGCTCGCAGAGATCCTCGCGAGCCGCGAGCAGGAGATCGAGCGCGAGATCAGCGAGCTGCAGGCGGCGCTCATCGAGCAGACGGCGCGCATCGAGCACAGCGAGACGGCCGCTGCTGTCGCCCGGGCCGCCCGCGTCGAGGCCGACGAGCACGCCGAGCAGGCGCGTGCGCGCCTGGCGAGCGCGGAGCGCGAGGCACAGGACGCCAGGCGCGAGTCAGCGCGCGTCGGTGCTGAGCTGGCTGCCGCGAATCAGTTCCTGCGCGGGCACGCGCACGTCGGCGGTGATCACGCCGACGGATCCGGGCGCGGCGGCTCGCCGAGGGCGCTCAGCGAGGAGCTCCGGGTGCAGGACGGCTACGAGCTCGCGTTGGCGGCGGCGCTGGGAGGCCGCCTTGACGCGGCACTCGTCCCGGACGTCGCCGGTGCACAGGAGCTGCTCGACCGCGCCGGTCCGGATGGTGCCAGCGCGTTGCTCGCCGCGAGCAACGCGACGCCCAGCGCGCGCAACGCTGCGCCGCAGCCGACGCCGGATGCCCGTCGGCTGACGGAGCTGATCAGCGGACCGGCGGAGGTGCTCGCCCTCGCCGCGCGTCTGCTCGAGAACGCCTGGGTCGTCGAGCGTCTCGAGCAGCTACCCGACGACTTCGCCGGCATCGCCGCCACCCGCGGCGGGCGCGTCTGGTTTGCCTCCTGGGGCGAGGTGCGCCAGCTGAGCAAGGGCGGGACCGAGCTGGTGCTCGCACGGCGCAACGAACGCGACCGGCTGATCGCGCTCGCAGAGCGCGCAGCGCAGGCGGAGCAGCTCGCGCGGGCCAGCGGCGAGCAGCTGCTCGCCGAGGTACGCGCCGGCGATGAGGCACGCATGAGCAGCGAAGCTTCGCTGCGCGACGCCGAACGGGGGCTCGCGGAGGCGGGCGAGGTGGCCCGGCGCACGCGCTGGCTGATCGAGCAGCGCCGGGTAGCGCCCGCCGAGGGCGCGCTGGCCGTGCGCAAGGCGGAGCTCGAAGGCGAGCTGGCGTCCGAGCGCCGCCAGGCCGAGCGCCGCGGGCGCGAACGGCTCGAGCGCGCGGCGCGGCTGGAGCGACTGCGCGCCCAGCACGAGCTCGACACCGACGTCGCGCCGCTCGCCGAGCGCCTCGCGCAGGCACTCGCCGCTGCGGCGGAGGGCGTTCAGCGGCGGGTTGGCGAGCTCGAGGCCGAGCTCGCCGGCGAACGTCAGGCAGGTGAGCAGATGACGGCGCAGCTGCGCGCGTGCGCCGCGCGCGAGGCCGAGATTCAGGCGGCCCTGCGTGCTGCGGGCGAGACCGTCACCGCGGCGGAGGTCGCCGCACAACGGGTGCGCGACCAGGCGAGCGAGGCCGAGACCGAGTTGACGAGCGTCGGCGAGCGCCTCGGACTGTCCGACACCGGGCAGGGCGCAGACGGCCAGGCCGAGCGTGAGCCGCTCGGCGAGGAGGAGCTGGAGGCGCTGCGGTCGCGGGTCGAACGGCTGACACGTCGGCGCGAGCAGCTCGGTCCCGTGAATCCGCTCGCGCAGGAGGAGTATTCCGAGGCTCTGGCACACGTCGAGGAGCTCGAGACCCAGCGCGGCGACCTCGAGACCGCGCTGCGCGAGCTGCGCTCGGTGATCCGCGAGACCGACCGCCAGATCGAGGAGACGTTCGAGCAGACCTTCGCGGCGGCCGCGCGCAACTTCGAGGAGCTCGTAGGCGACGTATTTCCGGGCGGCAGCGGACGGCTACGGCTGGTTCGCGAAGATCAGGGGCCGCGACCGGTGCTCGGCGGCCAGCAGCTGCCCGACGGCGAAGGCGTCGACGCCGACACGATCGAGGCCGCTGCCGAGGCTGAGAGCGAGGCTGAGCGTGGGGGCGAGGAGGAGCAGCTCCCGGGCGTCGAGATCGAGATCACGCCCGCGGGCAAGTCGACAAAGCGGCTGACGCTGCTCTCCGGCGGAGAGAAGTCGATGACCGCGCTGGCGTTCCTGTTCGCGGTGTTCCTCGCGCGTCCGTGCCCTTTCTACATCCTCGACGAGGTCGAGGCCGCGCTCGACGACCTCAACCTCGATCGCTTCCTGACGCTCTTGCGTCGCTACGCAGGGCGCGCGCAGTTCATCGTCATCACCCATCAGAAACGCACGATGGAGGCGGCGGACTGGCTGTACGGGGTTTCGATGGGTCAGGACGGAGTCTCGAAGGTGCTCTCGCGGCGGCTGCCGTCCGAGCACCCTGAGGGGCACAGGCAGGCCCGGTCAGAGGTGGCTGAGGTCGCCGAGGTCGCCTGAGCGAGCGACGGTCGCCGCGGCGCACGCGCACCGCGCGCTCGGCCGTACGGTCGCTGCTATCGTCGCGCGCCCCGTGGCCCGCGACTGGAGTGACCTGTTCATCACCGACGCCGGCGCCCAGGCCGGTGTCGCTCCCGAGCCCGCTTCGCGCCAGCGCGGCGGCCTCTTTCGCCGGCTGCGCGAGAGCATGGCCAAGACGCGGCAGGCGCTTGGCTCAGAGATCCACGCGACGCTCTTCGGCGTGCTGGACGAGCACACGTGGGAACGCCTCGAGGAGGCTTTGATCATGGCCGACGTCGGCGCTGCCACCACCGCCTCGGTGGTGCAGACGCTCGAGACCGAGGCAGCGGAGGGGCAGCTCGAGGGCGGGCAGGCGCTCAGCGAGCGGCTGATCGAGCTGCTGGCCGCGACCGCGCGCGTGGGGGACGGACGGATCGACATTCGTTCGCAGCCGACCGTGATCATGGCAGTCGGCGTCAACGGCACCGGCAAGACGACGACCATCGGCAAGCTCGCGTGGCACCTGCGCGAGCAGTTGGGGCGCAGCGTGCTGCTCGCCGCGGCGGACACGTTCAGGGCTGCGGCCGGCGAGCAGCTCGAAGGCTGGGCGCAACGCGCGGGCTGCGAGATCGTCACCGGGCCGCCGGGCTCTGATCCTGGCGCAGTGGCGTTCGATGCGATTGCGCAGGCGCGCGCAGGCGGCATCGACGTGGTGATCGTCGACACCGCCGGTCGGCTGCACACCCAGGACGATCTCATGGGTGAGCTCGCCAAGGTGCGCCGCGTGATCGCCCGCCAGCTCGAGGGCGCCCCGCACGAGACGCTGCTGACGATCGACGCGACCACCGGACAGAACGGGCTGCGCCAGGCGAAGCAATTCGCCGAGGTGGCCGATGTCACCGGCGTGGTGCTGACAAAGCTCGACGGCACCGCGCGTGGCGGCATCGCGCTGGCGATCGCGCGCGAGCTGCAGCTGCCCGTCAAGCTGATCGGGGTGGGAGAGTCCGTCGAGGACCTGCGCCCCTTCGACGCGGACGATTTCGCGCGCGCGCTGATCGCCGAGGAGTGAACAGGTCACGAGGGCGGCGTGCCTGTGCGAGGAGTTGTGCCGATGGACGCGGCGTGGAGAGGTAATCTGGTCCTATGGATTGGATCCTCTGGGTGGTCGCTGCGTGCATTCTCGGCTTCGGTGAGGTGCACACCGGGGCGCTGTATCTGCTGCCGTTCTCGGCGGGCGCGGCGCTCGCGGCAGTCGTAAGCCTGATCGGCGTCGGCGCACCGCTCACCGTGATCGTGTTCGTGCTCGCGTCGGTGATCATGTTCGGCGCGCTGCGGCCAATCGCACGGCGTCACCGGCGGCTGCCGCCCGCGATCCGCACCGGTGCAGCCGCGCTCGTGGGGCGGCGCGCGATGGTGCTCGAGCGGATCGCCAACGACGAGGGCATCGGCTGCGTCAAGATCGACGGTGGCGAGGTCTGGACCGCGCGCAGCTACGACGAGGACGAGGTGATCAACGTCGGCGAGCGCGTCGAGGTCGTGGAAATCAAGGGCGCGACAGCCCTGGTAATGCACTGAGGCGACCGACGGCCGGCGCGAGGCTTTGTCCTCGATCGCTCGTGTGCTGGCTGGTTCGGGGATGCGAGCGCGAAGCGCGAGTGTCTCCCGGTCCAGCACACTTCGCTCACTGCGTCCGCGTCTCGCTTGGCCCTCGGCCGCCTCAGGCGCGTTCCACTCCTTAGGCGCGTCTCATTAGAGATACGCTCTCCTGGGTAGGAAAAGCGAAAGGAACCGGTCATGGTCGCCATCATCGTCATCGTTGTGCTCGTCGTGTTCGTGCTCGCGGTCGCGGCGCGTACGATTCGCGTCATCCCGCAGGCACGTGCGGGAGTGGTGGAGCGACTCGGTCGCTACAGCCGCACGCTGGAGCCCGGGTTGACGATCGTCACGCCGTTCATCGACCGCGTCAAGCCGCTCGTGGACCTGCGCGAGCAGGTCGTGAACTTCGCGCCGCAGTCGGTGATCACCGAAGACAACGTCGTCGTCGGGATCGAGACGGTCCTCTACTTCACGATCACCGACCCGCGCTCGGCGACGTATGAAATTGCGAATCCGCTGCAGGCGATCGAGCAGCTGACGGTGACGACGCTGCGCAACGTGATCGGCGGCCTGACGCTGGAGGCGACGCTGACCGCGCGAGAGAACGTCAACACGGAGCTGCGCGTGGTGCTCGACGAGGCGACCGGCAAGTGGGGGATCAGGATCAACCGGGTGGAGATCAAGTCGGTCGACCCGCCGCAGGACATCAGGACCGCGATGGAGAAGCAGATGCGCGCCGAGCGCGACCGTCGCGCCGCGATCCTGACCGCCGAAGGCGAGAAGCAGGCGCAGATCCTGACGGCCGAGGGGGCCAAGCAATCGGCCGTCCTCACCGCCGAAGGGGCCCAACAGGCGGCGGTGCTCGACGCCGAGGGCGCGCGCCAGGCGGCGATCCTGCGTGCGGAGGGCGAAGCCAAGGCGATCGACACCGTCTTCAGCGCGATCCACGAGGGCAAACCCGACCGCGCGTTGCTGAGCTACGAATATCTGCAGATGCTGCCGCAGCTGGCAGAAGGCGACTCAAACAAGGTGTTCGTCGTGCCCTCCGAGTTCGCCGAGGCGTTTGGAGGCATCGGCGAGGCGCTGCGAGGTCGGCTCGGCGACGGAGCGCCGCCAGCGCCGCCTGCGCGCCCGGCCCGCAACAACTCACCCGCGCGCCCGCCGGCGACGCCGGACCCGCACGAGGGCTGACGCCACCGAGGCACATCCTTCGCGGCTCGGAGCAGTGAAGCCGGCGTGAGCTGAACGCCGCGGCTGCGAGAATCAAACAGACATGTTCGACGCGCTCGCCGAGAAGCTCCAGGGAACGCTGGCCGACGTACGCCAGCGCGGGACCCTGACCGAGCAGGACATCGACGCGGCGATGCGCGAGATCCGCCTGGCGCTGCTCGAGGCGGACGTCAACTTCAAGGTAGTCAGGCAGTTCACCTCGCGCGTCAAGGAACGCTGTCTCGGCGCCGACGTCGTCGGCGGCCTGAACCCGGGGCACCAGGTCGTGAAGATCGTCGCCGAGGAGCTCACCGATTTGATGGGCGGCGCGGGAGACGACGAGCCGCCGACCCTGAGCTTCTCGCCGAAACCGCCGACGGTGATCCTGATGGCGGGCCTGCAGGGCTCGGGCAAGACGACCGCCACGGCGAAGCTCGCGCGCTACCTGCGCGAGGAGCACTCCTCGAGCGTCGCGGTGGCCGCGTGCGACGTCTACCGTCCAGCAGCCGTCGAGCAGCTCATCAAGGTCGGCGCGCAGGCCGGCGCCGAGGTGTATTACCGGAGCCCACCCGCCCCGGATCATGACCCGGTTGAGATCGCGGCGTGGGCGCTGGGGCGCGCGCAGCAGGACGGCAAGGATGTGCTGATCGTCGACACGAGCGGGCGCCTGCACGTCGACGAGGAGCTGATGAACGAGCTGGTGCGGATCCGCGATGCGGTCAAACCGCAGAACGTGTTGCTGGTCGTCGACGCGATGACCGGGCAGGACGCTGTCAACGTCGCCGAGAGCTTCGCCGAGGCGGTGCAGTTCGACGGCGTGCTGATGAGCAAGCTCGACGGCGACGCGCGCGGCGGCGCAGCGCTGTCGGTCAAGGCGGTCACCGGCAAGCCGATCATGTTCGCCTCGACAGGCGAGAAGCTCGACCAGTTCGAACGCTTCCACCCCGATCGCATGGCGCAGCGGATACTCGGGATGGGCGACGTGCTCACCCTGATCGAGAAGGCCGAGCGGCAGTTCGACGAGGACGACGCGCTCGCGCTTGAACGCAAGCTGCGTCGCAACGAGTTCGGTCTGGACGACTTTCTCGACCAGCTCAAGATGGTGCGGAAAATGGGGCCGCTGACAAGCGTGCTCGGGATGATTCCCGGCTTCGCCGGCCACCAGCTGCAGAACATGAAGGTCGACGAACGCGAGCTCGACAGGATCCAGGCGATCATCCTCTCGATGACCCCCGAAGAGCGGCGACGGCCCGAGCTGATCAAGGGCTCGCGGCGTCTGCGGATCGCGCGCGGGTCGGGCACGAACGTCCAGCAGGTCAACCGGCTGGTCAAGCAGTTCGGGCAGATGCGCAAGGTGATGCGCCAGGTCGGGCGCGGCAAGATGCCCGACATCGGCGCGCTGACGCGCGGTGCGCGTTAGACGCGCTAGACCGTCTAAGCTCTCGAACGCAGGTTTTGTCCATGACCGAGAGGAACAAGTGTCGGTAAGGCTGAGGCTCACGCGAGTGGGCGGCAAGAAGGACCCGATGTGGCGCGTGGTCGTCGCCGACCAGCGCTCACCGCGCGACGGTCGCGTGATCGAGACGATCGGCCACTACAACGCGCAGACGGAGCCCTCGACGATCGTGATCGACGAGGACCGCGCGCGCAGCTGGCTCGCGCGTGGCGCGCAGCCCTCGGACACGGTCCGCAAGCTGCTGCGCATCCAGGGCATCGAGACGCGGACGGGCTAGGGGCCCTGGACGGCGCACAGATGGCGAGCGAGAACCCCCGGCGGCTGCTGGAGTACCTCGCTGAAGGCCTGGTCGACGATCCCGAGGCGGTCGCGGTGGAGCAGTTCGAGGAGGACGACGGCACGGTGGTACTCGAGCTGTGCGTCGCCGCCGATGACTACGGCAGGGTGATCGGCCGGGGCGGGCGCACCGCCCACGCGTTGCGCACAGTCGTAAAAGCCGCGGCCGCCGGCGAGGGCAGCCACGTGCTCGTCGACATCGTCGATTGACGCGCCAAGCGGGCGAGCCCGAGCCACAGAGCGCGCCGGGCGGCGCTCCGCACAGCCTGCCGGCAGGTCGCGTCGGTCGCCCGCATGGGCTCGACGGGAGCTTCTACGTGACGCGCCCGCGCCCGCGGCTGCTGAGCCTCGGCGTCGCGGTGACGCTTGCCGGGCGCACCGCGCCGATCGTGCGCCGCGCCGGGACCGAGCAGCGCCCGATCGTGCGCCTGGAGGGCATCGACGGGCGCGTCGCCGCCGAGGCGCTGCGCGGTTCCGAGCTGTTCGTCGACGGCGGCGACGCGCCCACGCTCGGCGAGGGCGAGTGGTGGGCGCACGAACTCGAGGGCTGTGAGGTGCTCGACGGCGAGAAGCTGCTCGGCAGCGTCAAGCGGCTGATCGAGCTGCCCTCGTGCGAGGCGCTCGAAGTGCTCGCCGCCGACGGCGGCGAGGTGATCATCGTGCCGATGGTCAAAGACGCGGTGCGCGTGGTGGCGCCGGCTCGCAAGCGGATCGAGGTGGACCTCGACTTCCTCGACCTCGGCGGCCGCGCACGCCACGCCGGCGAGCCGACGGCCGCCGACGAGCTCGGGGCGGACGCGTGAAGATCGACGTCTTCACGCTCTTTCCCGAGTGGTTCGAGTGGTTCTCCTCCCAGCGGCACGTCGCGAACGTGATCGCCGCCGGCACACGCCTGGAGTGGGTGAACCCGCGGGACCACACGCCGCTCAGCGGCGGCCAGGTCGACGACACACCGTTCGGTGGCGGCGCCGGCATGGTGCTCCGGGTCGACGTGCTCGACAGCGCGCTGCGTGCGCACTATGGCGTCGACCCAGTCGCGCTGCGCGAGCAACGACGCGTGATCGCGCTCGCGCCCGGTGGCAGGCTGCTCGACGAGCGCCTCGTCGAGGAGCTCGCCGGCGAGCCCGCCCTGACACTGCTGTGCGGTCGCTACGAGGGCTTCGACGAGCGCATCGTCGAGCACTTCGCAAGCGATGTCGTCTCGATCGGTCGCTACGTGCTCAGCGGCGGCGAGCTCGCCGCGATGGTGCTCTGTGACGCGGTGCTGCGCAAGCTGCCCGGAGCGCTCGGAGACGAGCGCTCCGCGACCGAGGAGTCCTTCAGCGCCGCGCTCGAGGGCAACCCCGAGTATCCCCACTACACCCGTCCCGCCGAGTATCGCGGCTGGCGCGTTCCCGACGTGCTGCTCTCCGGTCACCACGAGCAGATCGCGGCGTGGCGTCGCGAGCGCAGCCGCGAGCGCGGCGCACCTACGCAGGGCCGCGACGAGCAGTGACTGCGGCGGCCCGGGCCGACGGTCCGCTACCATTGCTCCTCGCGCCGGCCGAGACCCCATCGTGGGGCGTCTTTCAGAGCTTCAGGGGCGCCCTCCCTTAATCGTCATGAGCAGTGTCATCGAAACCATCGAGCGCGCGCAACTGCGTCGCGTCCCAGAGTTCGCGCCGGGCGATCGCGTCAAGGTCCACTTCCAGGTGATCGAGGGCGCTCGCAGCCGCGTGCAGGTGTTCGAGGGCGTCGTCATCAAGCGCCAGGGACACGGCGCGCGTGAGACGTTCACGGTCCGCAAGCAGTCCTTCGGGGTCGGTGTGGAGCGCATGTTCCCGCTGCACTCGCCGAAGATCGAGCGGATCGAGCTCGCCGCACGCGGCGACGTCCGGCGCGCCAAGCTCTACTACCTGCGAGACCGCGTCGGCAAGCGCGCGCGTGTGCGCGAGCGCCGCTACACCGGCCCCGAGGTCACGGTCGAGCCGGGCCTGCTCGTGCAGGAGGCGCCGGTCGAGCCCGAAGCGGCGAGTGACACGGACGGGGTGACCGCGGAGGAGGCGGTCGCCGAGAGCGTCGTGGTAGACGCCGACGGCAGCGGGACGGCGGAGAGCGAGACCGGCGGGGGGCCGGAGACGAGCGCCGAGGACTCTGCAGCGGACGCGGCCGACGCCGATTCCGCCGCGAGCGCGGCCGACGCCGATACCTCCTCCGATGCCGGCGACGCCCAAGGAGGCGTTACCGCCGGCGATCAACCGGCGTGAAGCTCACCGCCAAGACCGGCAAGGGCGAGGCCGCCGACTTGCAGTCAGGCGGGCGCTCGAAGCGCAACGGAAGCGCTGAGCCGCCGTCCGGCGCCAAGAAAAGACGGCGAAAGTCCAAATCCACCGCCGGCGCGATCATCGAGCTGGTCGTGATCGTCGTCGTCGCGTTGGGCCTGGCGTTGGGCATCCAGGCCTTCATCATCAAGCCGTACAAGATCCCGAGCGGCTCGATGGAGCCGACGCTCGCGATCAACCAGCGCGTGCTGGTCAACCGCATCGGCATGGACTTCGGCGAACCCCACGTCGGCGAGATCGCCGTGTTCCATCCCCCCGAAGGCGCCGAGCAGGAGGAGTGCGGACCGGTGCCGCACGTCATCAAGCTCGGGGGCGCTGCGTGCTCGACACCGGTGCCGAAGAAGTCCAGCGTCAACTTCATCAAGCGCGTCGTCGCCGGCCCAGGCGACGAAATCTACGTCAAGGAAGGCCACGTCTATCGCAAGGCGGCCGGTAGCAGCCAGTTCGTGCGTGAGCAGGACTCCTACATTCGCGAATGCGGGGTCAGCCCCGAGTGCAACTTCCCGACGCCGATCAAGATTCCCGCCGGTCACTGGTTCATGATGGGCGACAATCGTGGCGAATCCGACGACAGCAGGTTCTGGGGACCCGTCCCCACCGGATGGGTCATCGGACAGGCGGTCGCCACCTACTGGCCCCCCGACCGCATCGGCATCTTCTAGCGACGGCGACGCGCGTGCAGAGGCCGTCGTGAGCCCAGCCCGAGCATCCGGCGCCGGCTCTTCAGCTCGCGCTCGGCGCCGCGCGCGGCGCGCGAGCAGCGGCAAACGGCTGTTCGCTTTCGACCGCCGGCTCGGTTTTCGACTCGTCGCCGGCGCCGACGAGGCTGGGCGTGGCTGCCTCGCCGGACCGCTCGTCGCCGCCAGCGTGCTGTTCGACTACGACGCGCTCACCACTCGCGAGCTGCGCGCGCTCGGAGCGCTGAACGACTCCAAGCAGCACACTCCGGAGGCGCGCGAGCAGCTCTACCCGCTCGTCATGCGCAGCGCCGCCAGGGTCGTCGTGGTCTCGCGCTGCGTGCGCGGGATCGACGCCCGCGGGCTGCACAAGACGAACCTGGCCGCTCTGCGCGACGCCGTCCGCGGCGCCACCGCCGGGGTCTCGGGCGAGGTGCTGTGCCTGCTTGACGGCTTCTCCGTGGCCGAGTTCGAGCACCCGCAGCGTGCGATCGTCGACGGCGACGCCACCAGCGCCGCGATCGCCGCCGCGTCGATCGTCGCGAAGGTCACGCGCGACCGCTTCATGCACCTCGCAGACGTTCAGCACCCCGGGTGGAGCTTCGCCGAGCACGTGGGCTACTCGACGCCCTCCCATCGCGAGGCGATCCTGCGTCAGGGCGTCTCGCCGCTGCACAGGATGTCGTTTCAGTCGCTCGCCTACCAGCAGCTGGCGCTGTAGCCTGCGCGCGCGGCGCGCTACCACGCGCCCTCGACGTGCTCGAGCGCTACGAGCTGGCCGCGGCGATCGACGATCACGCCGATCGCGTCGAAGCGGATCGTGCCCGCTGTCGGCCGCATGTTGCTCGAGTCACTGAGCCACGCGCGCGCCAGTCGCCGGATGCGTGCTCGCTGGCGGGGACGCAGCCGGGCCAGCGGCTGCTCCGCCAGACCGAGCGGCTGTCCCGCGGACCGCGCGAGACGGGTCTTGACCTCCACGAACGCGAGCGTGCGCCCATCGAAGACGATCAGGTCGATCTCGCCATGCCTGCTGCGGACGTTGCGCGCCAGCGTCGCGAAGCCGAGGCGATGGAGGTGCGCCGCGGCGAGCTGCTCGCCGAGTCGCCCGAGCGCCCGCCGCGGGTCCTCATGGTCTGGACGGGCAGCGCGCTCGCCGCCGGCTGCGCCGGCGGAGCGCCTCGTGGTGGGCCGTGTAGCGCGCACGGATGGCACGCTAGGCCCGCAGGTGTGACGCGGGGGAGCTCTGTGTGCCGATTCAGCTCGCTGCGTGTGTCAAATGTGTGTCCTCGGCGTGCTCGGCGTCGCTGACGGCCCACGCGAGGCGTTGGACGAGCTGTGCCGCGGCGTGGCCGCTGCTCAGATGGACCGAGTGCACGTGCTCTTCGAGCAGCACCGGACTCGCGTCGGTCGGCTCGGACGACACGGCGTCGGTTGTGACGATGATCCTGGGCATGGGGGCTCCCGTGTGATCGATTTGACGGGGTGCCGGATCGCGGTCAAACGGCCTCGATCCGGAAAGCTCACCCGGCCCGGAGGCACATGCCTCCGGTCGGGAGGTGCAACAGCAACGTTAGACCCATCGGCCTCGCTCCGCTGCACCAGCCGAGACACCGCATTCCAGAGCCGCGGCGGCGGTGGGAGAGGCGCCACCACCGGGCAGATCGGCGCTTACGAGTGCCCTGGAAGACAGAGAGCGGAAGCCTTTGGATCGATATTGTGCACTAAGAATATCGAGATTATAGAGAATGTCAAGGCGAGCCCATGCGGCGAGGCTCGTCTCCTCGCGTCGCGTACCCTGACGCTCGTGCGCGACGATCCGAGCAGCTCGGCCGAGGGAGCCCCGCGCGCTCGCGCCGGGAACGACGAGAGCCCGCGAACGGGTCAGGACCCGCGAACGGGCGGACCGAGCTCGCTGGACGGCGTCAGCGGCTTCATGGGGCTGCGCTGGGAGGACGCGCAGACGGTTCGCATGGCCATCCGTCCCGAGCTGATCAACCGCGGTGGGTTGCTCTCGGGGGTGGCCACGTATGCGATGGTCGACTACTGCATGGGCTCGACGCTGTGGGCGCAGACCACGCCCGACGAGCGCATCGCGACGATCAACATCTCGATCAACTACATCCAGACCGCGACCGCAGGCGAGGTCGTCTGCAGGACCGTGCTCGACCGGCGCAACAGAACCGTAGGGATCATGAAATCGGAGGTTCGCGACGAGCACGAGCGCCTGCTCGTGACCGCGGTCGGCATCTACTCGATCCGCATCCCGCGCGAGCTGCGCGAGCCCTCCGCGCCGTCGGACGCCAACGGCGCTCGGTGAGCAGCGTCGGCTCGAGTGCTCCGCCACCACGCACCCCGGTCGCACTGACGATCGCGGGCTCGGACTCCGGCGGCGGCGCCGGGATCCAGGCCGACCTGAAGGCGTTCGCGCGCTGTGGCGTGCACGGCACGAGCGCGATCACCGCGATCACCGCCCAGAACACCGTCGGTGTCAGCGTCGTGCACACCGTGCCGCCCGAGATCGTCCTCGCGCAGGTGCGCGCCGTCGTGTCCGACCTCGGTGTCGACGCCGTCAAGATCGGGATGCTGGGAACCGTTGAGGTGACCCTCGCGGTCGCGACGGCGCTCGACGAGCTGCCCGCCGGCACGCCCGTGGTCGTCGATCCCGTGATGGTCGCCGAGTCGGGCGCGCCGCTACTCGCGCCGGATGCCCGCGACACGCTGGTGCGCGAGATCCTGCCGCGCGCCAGCGTGCTGACGCCGAACTTGCCCGAGGCGCGCGCGCTCGTCGGCGGCGACCCCGCTGCGGAGGACGACGAGGACCGCGAGGTTGAGGCGCTCGCGCGGGCGTTGCTCGCGCTCGGGCCAGGCATCGTCGTGCTCACCGGCGGCCATCGCGAGCGCGCGGCCGACCTGTTCCTGGACTCCGCCGGCGACGGGCGGGCGATCGAGATCGAGGGCGAGCGCCACCCCGACGGCGCAGCGCACGGCTCCGGCTGTACACACGCGTCGGTGCTCGCCGCGCAGCTTGCCCTCGGACACAGCCCGCTCGAGGCGGCGCGCGCCGCGCGACGCATCGCAGGCGTTGCGGTCGCCGCCGGCCTGCGCGACGTCGGCGCCGGCGCCGGGCCCGTGGACGTGCTGCAGATCGCCCGCCGCCGCGGCAATCGGTGAGTGCCGGCCCTTCCGTTTGGCATAATCGATCGACGATGAAGCTGCTGCGTATGAAGCCCGGTCATGGCGAGATCGTTCTCGCCGAGGGTGACGTGGCGGTCCCCGAGCAGGAGCGCGAGCTGATCGAGGCCTTCCGTCGCGAGCTCGACGCCGGGATGTGGGCCGCGGTGCCGACGCAGGCGCCCGGCGGACGCCGCGAGGCCGAGCTCGTCAAGAGCTTCGACGAGGTGCCCCGCGACGCCGAGCGCGTGATCTTCTTTCCACGGGCCGCCGGCGGCGCACCGCGGCCCACGCGCTAGCGGACGATGGGCCTTCCACTCGGCACCGCCGCGATCGTGCTCGTGGTGTTGCTGTGGGAGCTCGCGCGGCCGACGCTCAAGCGCGCGCTCACGCGGGCTCGCGAGCTGTGGGCGGCGCATACCCTGAAGGGCACAGGCAGGCGTGGGAGCGCACCGGTCGGCTATGACCCCGGACGCGAACGTCGCGCCGAGCGGCGCGCGCGCGCGCTGCTGCGCTCGTGCGTCACCGAGCACGACTGGGCGATGTACCGTGAGCTCGGCTTCCTGCGCGTGTGGGGCGGCCTCGGCGCGCGCGCCGACGGCGCAACCGGCGTGGCGGCGTCATACGCGTACCTGATCTATCCGCACAAGCCGATCGTCGCGTACGTGCCCGACACCAGCGAGCTGCTCAACGAGTACTGCGTTGCGTTCCCCGACATGTCCAAGCCCTACGGCAGCGCGCGGCTGCCCGACTCCGACGACGTGCTCGCCAAGTGGATGGCGCTGACCGCCGACGAGCGCCGGCTCGTGGGCGAGGCCAACATGCACCTTCCGGGCCGCCAAGTCGACCCCGACAGGGTTCGGCGCGACCTGGCGCGCCTGAAGCGCTGGGAGCAAGAGCTGTGTGATCGCCGTGCCGGTAGTGTGCGGGCCGCGTGAGCACCACCTCGAGCTTCGACGTCAAGCATCGTAGTCGCGCCCTCACCGAGGGGCCCGAGCGCGCGGCCGCACGCTCCTACCTGCATGGCATCGGCTACTCCGCCGAGGACCTCGCCAAGCCGATCGTCGGCGTCGCGCACTCGTGGATCGAGACGATGCCGTGCAACTTCAACAACCGCGTGCTCGCGGCCAAGGTCAAGGAGGGCATCCGTGCCGCCGGCGGCACGCCGATGGAGCTCAACACGATCGCGATCTCCGACGGCATCACGATGGGCACCTCGGGCATGCGCGCGTCGCTGGTCTCACGCGAGCTGATCGCCGACTCGATCGAGCTCGTCGCAAGCGCCCACCGGTTCGACGCGCTGGTCACCATCTCCGGCTGCGACAAGACGATCCCCGGGACCGTGATGGCGCTCGCGCGCCTGAACATCCCCGGCCTGATGCTCTACGGCGGTTCGATCAAGCCGGGCCACTACAAGGGCGCCGAGGTCACGATCCTGCAGGTGTTCGAGGCGGTCGGCGCGTTCGCGTCGGGCAAGATCACCGAACAGGAGTTGCACGAGCTCGAGGAGGCCGCCTCGCCCGGCGCCGGTGCCTGTGGCGGGCAGTTCACCGCCAACACGATGGCCATGGCCTTCGAGGCGCTCGGCATCTCCCCGGCGGGCTCCGCGATGGTCCCCGCCGAGGACGGACGCAAGCTCGACGTCGCCAAAGCGTGCGGCGAGCTCGTCATGGACGTGCTGCGCCGGGGTCAGCTGCCCAGCGAGATCATCACCAAGCCCGCGCTCGAAAACGCGATCGCCGCGGTCGCCACCAGTGGCGGCTCCACCAACGGCGTGCTGCACCTGCTCGCGGTCGCGCGCGAAATGGGCGTACCGCTCGAGATCGACGAGTTCGAGGCGATCTCAGAGCGCACACCGCTGCTGTGCGACCTGCAGCCCGGCGGTCAGTACGTCGCGACCGAGCTCTACGAAGCGGGCGGCGTGCCGCTCGTGCTCGCCCGCCTCGACGAAGCGGGCATTCTCAACGCGGATGCGCCCACCGTCACCGGCAGGACGATCGGCGAGCACGCCGCCGAAGCGCACGAGACCGACGGTCAGCGCGTCGTACGCCCGCTCGACGAACCGATCAAAGCGACCGGCGGCTTCGCGATCCTGCGCGGCAACGTCGCCCCCGACGGCTGCGTCGTCAAGCTCTCCGGCCACGAGCGTCGCAAACACGTCGGGCCCGCGCGCGTGTTCGACGGCGAGGAGGCGGCGATGGCGGCCGTGCTCGCGCACGAGATCCAGGCCGGCGACGTGGTCGTGATCCGCGGCGAGGGGCCCGCCGGCGGTCCCGGCATGCGCGAGATGCTGTCGGTCACCGGCGCAATCGTGGGGGAGGGGCTCGGCGAACTGGTCGCGCTGATAACCGACGGACGCTTCTCCGGCGCCACGCGCGGCTTCATGGTCGCCCACGTCGCGCCAGAGGCCGTACGCGGTGGCCCGATCGCCGCGCTCGCCGACGGCGACGAGCTCACGATCGACGCCGACACGCGCCGCCTCGACGTCGCGCTCACCGACGAGGAGATCGCAGCACGCGTCAGCGCCTACCGCCAGCCGCCGCGCGCCGACCAGCACATCGACGTCGCAATCCAGAAGTACGCCAAGCTCGTCGGCAGCGCCGCCGAAGGCGCAATCGCCCGCTAGGGAGACGCTGGCGCGGCGCGTGCCTGCGTCCTCGGTCGCTCGCGTACCGAAGCCGGGAGACACTCGCTCCGCTCGCATCCCCGTTTCGGCCAGCACGCCACGCTCGCTGCGTCCTCACCAACCGCTTCGCGGTCGGTGCCGGCTTGGCCAGCGACTCCCTAGACGAAGCGGCCCCAATGGGGCACGCCGCCGCTACTCGGCCAGGAAGTCTTTCAGCAGCGCGTTGAACGCCGCCGGGCGCTCGAGCATCGCCATGTGGCCGGTGTCCGCGAACACGACCTTGCGCGAGTTCGGGATCAGCTCCTCGAACACATCCGCGTCCCTGACCGTGATCAAGCGGTCGTGGTCGCCCCACACGATCAGGGTCGGGCACGCGATCTCCGGCAGGCGTTCGCGGATGTTGTAGTCGAGTACCGCCTCCAGACCCTGGACGAAGCCGGGCTTGCCGGCCCCACGCAGCTGCTCGGCGGCCAGCGGCGCCGGCAGTTGGCCGGGGTGGCGCACGACGACGTTCAGCAGCGCCTCCCGCAGGCGCGCACGCCGCGCGACCGTGTCGGATTTGGCTGCAACCGACGCGGTGGTCGCGAGCAGCACGCGTTCCAGACGGCGTATAGCCGGCACGACGCGCGCCGTGTGCGGCAGGGCTTCAGCGGTCGTGGAGATCCCCGCGGCGGAGATCAGCACCAGGCGCTCGACACGCTGGGGGAACGCGATCGCGAGCTCCGCGGCGATGAAGCCTCCCATCGAGTTGCCAACGACCGCCGCGGCATCGATCTCCAGCGTGTCCAGCAGGCGCTCGAGCAGACGCGCGTAGCCGGAGATCGAGATCCGCTCGGCGGGCATCGGCGAGTAGCCGAAGCCGGGCAGGTCGAGCGTCACGACACGGCGTTCGGCCGCGAACACCGGCAGCTGCTCGAGCCAGTTCTGCCACGAGCCCGACAGCCCATGCACGAACACCAGCGGCTGCGAGGTGTCCGCCTGCTCCGAAGCGCCCTCGGGGCCGAGCACGATCGTGTTCACCGGCTGGCCGTCGATCACAAGCCAGCGCTGATGCTTGCGCCAGTCGATGTCCAGCCAGCGTGAGCGCCCGCCCGGGCCGTATGCCGCGTGCTCGGGGGCGGGAGCGAACGTCGCGGTGTCGCTGCGCGGTTCGGCGCTCACGCATCGACTGTACTGCAGCCCCGGCCGCCTTCGCTGGGCGCGGTCGTGCAGCCCGCGATCCCTTCATGAAAAGCGGGTATAAGAATCGAACCACGCGGTCCAAGGAAGGCAAAACACCGGCGAGACGTGCCCGTCGGCGCGGAGGTGTCTGCGCGCAAGCGTCCTTGCGCGCGATCCCGGCGGCCCGCCCAGGCAGGCGGAGCATCGCACGTGGCGAAGTAGTGCAGGAGATGAGCATCGGAGCGCAGGACGGGGTGGTGGATGGGGAGCGGGCCTCGCTGGCCGTCGCCTGGGCCGAGGCGAGCGCGCTCCTCGAGGGCGACCTGCGCCGCCGCGACGCGGCTGCGCGCACCCGCCACGCGTACGCGCTCGACGTCACGCAGTTCGCGCATTGGGCGAGCGCCAGCGGCCTTGCGCCCGCGGACGTCGACCCGAAGGCCGTGCGCCGCTACATCGCTCACCTCTCAGAGCGCCCGCCGGCCGGGGAGGGCGTCGCTCCAAGCACCTCCGCGCGCAAGCTCGCCGCGCTGCGCGCGCTGTTCGCCAGCCAGCGCGAGCACGGGCACATCCCCCAGAACCCCGCCGACCTCGTCTCGACGCCCCGTCGTGGCTCCTACCTGCCGCGCGTGCTCAGCGCCCGCGAGGCAGGGGATCTGCTCGACGCGATTCCCGCGTCCGACCCCCTGGAGCTGCGTGATCGCGCGATCTTCGAGCTTGCCTACGCGTGCGGGCTGCGCGCCGAGGAGCTCGTCTCGCTCGGCCTCGACGACGTCGACCACGACGGCGAGCAGCTGCGCGTCGAGGGCAAGGGACGAAAGACGCGCTTCGTGCCCGTCGGGGAGGAAGCGATGGCGGCCGTCAGGGCCTACCTCGAGCGCGGGCGCGCAAAGCTCGTCGAACAGGCAGCGCCGGTCGCAGCGTCCTCCGGGGGCGCGGCTCGGCCCGTCGCGGCGGATGCCCTGTTCCTGAGCAAGACCGGGCGCGTGCTGGGAACCGGCGACGTGCGCCGGCGCCTGCGCATGTGGACCACGCGCATCGGTGTCGGCGTTGGCGCTTCGCCGCACGCGCTGCGTCACAGCTTCGCCACGCACCTGCTGGACGGAGGCGCTGACCTCCGCAGTATTCAGGAGCTACTCGGACACGCGAGCGTATCAAGCACCCAGATATACACTCGGGTAGAGTCCGCCAGGCTCAGAACCGCCTATCAGCGCAGTCACCCTCGGGCGTGATTGAGATGCCCACCCGCCCATAGGGGGGATGGAACCCTGGAGACGAACGTCAAACCGATCGAGCTGCGCGAACTCTGGCGGCGCTATAAGTCCGATGGAGACAGCCGCGTTCGCGAGCGGCTCGTCGTCGCCTACTCGCCGCTGGTCAAGTACGTCGCCGGGCGTACCGCCGCCGGCCTGCCGCCGCACGTCGAGGAGGCCGACCTCATCTCCTACGGATTGGTCGGCCTGATCAGCGCCATCGAGCGTTTCGACCTCTCCCGCGACATCAAGTTCGAGACCTACGCGATCATGCGCATCAAGGGCGCGATCATCGATGAGCTGCGCTCGCTCGACTGGGTGCCGCGCAGCGTGCGCGCCCGCGCCCGCGAAGTCGAGCGCGCGAACGCCAAGCTCGAGCACACCCTGCAGCGCGCCCCCACCGACCAGGAGCTCGCCAACGAGCTCGGCATCACCGTCGAGGAACTCAACGAGTCGCTGCTCGCGATCTCGCACTCCTCGATAGTCGCGCTCGACGAGCTGTGGAGCGTGTCCGACTCGAGCGGCGACCAGGTCTCGCTGATGGACACCATCGAGGACCCTGGCGCGCCCGACCCTGCGCGTGCGCTCGACGTCGGCGATCTCAAGGACCGCATCGCCGAGTCGATCGCCAAGCTGCCCGAGCGCGAGAAGCTCGTCATCGCCCTCTACTACTACGAGAATCTGACCCTGCGCGAGATCGGCGAGGTGCTCGGCGTGACCGAGTCGCGCGTCTCACAGATGCACACCAAGGCGGTGCTGCGGCTCAGATCGCGTATGCAGGAGGAGTCCTTCGACGACTGACCTGGCGTCCGATAGCCGGCGCCATACTGCGTCCTCAGTCGCTCGCGTACGTAGTACGCCACGCTCCCTGCGTCCTTGTCTGGCTTGGCTCTCGAACGCCAGGAGCCTGGCAGTCAATTGACGACTGACGTGGCGACGGCGCCCCGTGGCTGCCCTCGTGACGTTTAGTTGCCAGGAGCCGGGCGAGGTGCCGGTCGCGGCACAGATCCGCCGCGACCCTCTTCGATCCCTATCGAAGTGGAGGGGGGCTTGATCTGCTCGGGGGGCAGCGGTTTCGGTGCCATAGCTTCACTCTACCGCCAGGGCGGCCAGCCAAGCATGTGTCTGCGCGACCATGACGACACCGAGAGCTCCCGACAGCAGCGACATGCGGCGAACCCTCGCCGTGTTTGCCTCGCGGAGGTTCTGCAGTCCGAAGCCGGCCGCCGCGGCTTGGCTCCGGCGCACATGTGCGGCCGGCTGATGGGCACATGTGCCCATCAGAACACAAGTCCGTCGCACATTGGGGCCCCCGGGCCAAATGAGTATCGAAAAGCACTAGCGCTAGCTGAGAGCCGGCGGTATGGTGCTCGCACCCGAGGAAGGAGATACTCATGCACCCCCCAGCGGATCGTATTCGCAACGTGGCCCTCGTCGGACATCGCGGGTCGGGGAAGACCGCGCTGCATGAGGCGCTGCTATTCGAGTCGGGGGCGATCGGCCGACTTGGCTCCGTGCCGGAGCGCACCACCGTGTCGGACTCCGATCCTGACGAGCAGGCGCGCCAGATGTCGATCTCCGCGACGCTCAGCTCGCTGGAGTGGCAGGAGCGCAAGATCAACCTGCTGGATACCCCCGGCGAGCCGAGCTTCATCGCCGACGCGCTCGGCGCGCTGCGCGTGTGCGAGTCCGCCGTGTTCGTCGTCAACGCCGTGATGGGCGTCGAGGTCTCGACCGCCAGGCTGTGGGCGCGTGCAGCCGAGCTCGACATCGCGCGCATGCTGTTCGTCAACATGCTCGACCGCGAGCGCGCGGACTTCTATCGCACGCTCGACCAGCTCAAGTCCGCCTTCGGTCCCCACGTCGTCGCTACGGAGATCCCGATCGGCGCCGAGCACGACGTCGAGGGTGTCATCGACCTCGTCGACATGAAGGCGTTTCGCGCACAGCCCACTCCTGAGCGCGGCGCCGCGGACGAGATCGCGATCCCTGCCGAGCTCGGGGAGCGCGCGGCCGAATATCGCGAGAAGCTGATGGACGAGGTCTGCGAAGTGTCCGACGCGCTGATGGAGCGCTATCTGGAAGGCGAGCAGATCTCCCACCAGGAGATCGTCGACGCCCTCAAGGAGGGCACCAACCACGGCAAGATATTCCCGGTCGTATGCGGTGTCGCCACGCGAAACCTCGGCACGACGCGCCTGCTCGATGCGATCGTCGAGGACCTGCCCTCGCCGGTTAAGCACGGCTCGCTGGTGGTCGGCGAAGTCGAGCTCGCACCGGCGGAGGACCGCGAGCTGTTCGCCTACGTGTTCAAGACGCGCGCCGATCCGTTCGCCGGGCGCATCAACCTGCTGCGCGTCTACCAAGGGACGCTGTCGGCGGAAAGCCAGGTGCTGAACACGCGCGCCCATGCCAAGGAGCGCATCGGCCAGCTGGTCGTGTTCGCCGGCAAGGACGCCCGGCACGTCGCGGAGTTCGGGCCAGGCGACATCGGCGCCGTCGCCAAGCTCAAGGAGACCCGCGCCGGCGACTGGCTCGGCGAGCGCGATGAGCCGATCGACATGCCGCGCCTGAAGCTGCCCTCCCCGGTGATGGCGTTCGCCGTCGCGCCCAAGAGCCGTGGCGACGAGGACAAGGTGCTCTCGTCGCTACGCCGGCTGCAGGAGGAGGATCCCACGATCGACCTGCACCGCGACCAGCAGACCGGCGAGCAGATCGTCGCCGGCCTCTCGCAGGTGCACGTGGAAGTGATCATCGACCGCCTGCGCGATCGTTTCGGCGTCGGGGTCGATCTGCGCCCCCCGCGCGTGCCCTACCAGGAGACGATTCGTGCCACTGCCGCCGCGCACGGGCGCCACAAGAAGCAGTCCGGCGGGCGCGGTCAGTTCGGTGACTGCCACATCGAGGTCGCGCCGCTCAGCGACGGCGACGGTTCCGACGGCTTCGAGTTCGTGGACAACATCAAGGGCGGCGTCATCCCCGGCTCGTTCATCTCCGCCGTCGAGAAGGGGGTACGCGAAGCGATGGAGGTCGGCGTCCTCGCCGGCTACCCCGTCAAGGGCGTGCGCGTGCGGCTGTTCGATGGCGCCCATCACTCCGTCGACTCCTCCGAGATCGCGTTCAAGCTCGCCGGCCTGCAGGCCATGAAGCAGGCGCTCGAGCTCGCCGACCCCGTGCTCCTGGAGCCGATCATGCTCGTCACGCTGTCCGTCCCCGACGCGCACGTCGGCGACGTCATCGGCGATCTCAACAGCCGCCGCGGGCACCCCCTCGGCATGGAGCCAGTCGCCAGCATGACCGAGATCCGGGCCGAGGTGCCGATGGCCGAAATGCTCACCTACGCCCCAGATCTGCGCTCGATCACCCAGGGACAGGGCGACTACACGCTCGAGTTCCTGCGCTACGAGGAGCTGCCTGCCCACCTCGCGCAGAAGGTCATCGAGCAGGCAAGCAGCGAGCGCCCCGCCGTCCACGCGTAGACCCGGAGATTTGCTCCCCGGGCCGGGGCCAGCTAGTCTGGAGGGCCGATGGCAACGCGTACGATCGTCACCTCGCAGCCGGACGTCGAGTGTGACGTGTGCGAGCGGCGGCTGCTGCGCGGCGAGCAGCCGGACGTGTTCATCGGTGCCGGGCGCCGACGGATCGTGTGCGAGTTGTGCGCACCGCGCGCCGCGCACGAGGGCTGGCTGCGGGAGAGCGACAGCCAGTCGCTGACGCTGCCGCCGATGCGCGCGCGGCGCGGACGGAGCCTGTTCGAGCGGCTGCGCCAGGTCGGGCGGCCGCCAGGGGCGTCCGCCACTGCGGCCGCCGAGGACGCTGCGCAGCCGTACGACCTGTTCGCCGAGGCACCCGACCCCCAGACGTCTCACAGCGCCGCTGCGGCGAGCCCCGCGCAGCCTGCCGCGGCACCAGGTGGCAGCGAGCCAGAAAGGCAGGCGATGGTCGTCGACTCCGACACAGGGCCGTCCGCCCCCGACGCGGATGCGCCGGCGCCGTCGCACGCCGACCCGCACAGGCAGGAGCATGCCGCGATCGAGGAGCCCTCCGCATATGTGCAGGAAGCGATCACCGTCTTCAACGCCAGCGAGTTCCCCCGCCGCGTCGCGGGCGTCACGCGCTCGCTCGGCGTGCCGACCGTCACGGTGCGCTCCGCCGAACACCTCGCAAGCGTCGTGTCGATCGTCGTCGCCTGGGAGCTCTGCTGGTACCGCTACGAGGTCGACCTCAGCGAACCGGTGGCGGAGGCGCAGGTGATCGCGCAGGGAACCGAGCTCGCCGAGCTTGACCGCGAGGACCGGCTGGCGAACGCGGCGGCCACGGAGTCCGGCGCGCTGGTGCTGGCGTAGGTGTGACGATTTCGTGCACCGCTTGCGGATCCGCGTGCGGGGAGTAACATCGGGGGTCAGATGATCTACTGCGTGGTACCCAGGCCGCTAGCCGATGAGCTGTATCCGAAGCTCGTCGAGCACTACAGCGGCGACGCGAATGTCACCGTGATCGTCGACCGGCGTGAGTTCGATCGGCGAGCTCGCTACGCCGCCACCGGCGCGCCCTCGGGCGGCGAGGGTCAGCGGCGCGTCGTGCGCGATCGCCGTCGTGCCCGCGTGGCCGGCGACCTGCTGCCGCTCGCGCAGGCCTCATAACGCCTGCAGCACCCGCGCCGAGCGGACTGCACCCGAGTGCTGCGTCCCCGGCGGCGTTCATAATGCCGGCGCGATGAAGTTGATTGTCCATGTCGACGGCGGCGCCCGCGGCAACCCCGGTCCCGCGGCGGCCGCGGCGGTCATCGCCAAGCCCGACGGTGAGCACGTCGACGAGCGTGCGCAGTTGCTCGGCACCGCGACGAACAACGTCGCCGAGTACCGCGCCCTGCTGCTCGGCCTCGCGCGGGCGCGCGAGCTGGGCGCGAGCGAGGTCGAGGTCATCGGCGACTCCGAGCTGATCGCCAAGCAGGTACAGGGCATCTACAAGGTCAAGCACCCCGCGATGCGCCCCCTGTACCTCGAGGCGATGCAGGCCTTCCGAGGCTTCGAGAAGTGGAGCATCCGGACAGTGCCCCGCGCACAGAACGCAGACGCCGACGCGTTGGTGAACGCCGCGCTTGACCAGGCCGCGGCCGCCAGGTCCTAGCCGCCGGTCGGCCGCCAGGTCCTAGCCGGCTGAGAGGCAAGCAAGACAAGGACGCAGAGAGCGAAGTGTGCTTCGCACACGAGCGAACGAGGACGCCGTATTGCGCCGCCTGTCAGCCGGCTAGTGCAGCGGTTGCGCTGATTTGGCGATAGCCAGCATCTGCGAGTTCGACAGTTCCTCCAGCAGCGTGTTCGTCAGCCAGTAAAGGACGTTGCCCGAGCGCCATCCGATGACGTGGATGTGCGCGCCGTCGTCGACGAACTCGTACTTGCGCCCATCGATCACCTGCGTGCGCGCGTGGGCGAACAGCGGCGGGTTCAGCCAGTCGGTGCCC
>Ga0210388_10000091_pt1 | contig 113214 bp, 92 predicted proteins | sample IncBWC19OmetaG_FD_155485 | JGI IMG/M metagenome (GOLD analysis project Ga0210388, IMG submission 155485) | Forest soil microbial communities from Barre Woods Harvard Forest LTER site, Petersham, Massachusetts, United States - Inc-BW-C-19-O ... | reverse complement strand
CAGAAGGCGGCATACGATATCGGGGGCGCCGCCGTCGTCATCCGTGCATTGGTCGAAAGCGGCCACATCGACGGAAGTTGTCTGACGATCACAGGTCGGACCATTGCCGAGGAATATGGCGGCGCGAATATACCCGACGGCGAGGTCGTCTTCTCCACGAGCGCGCCGATCATGCCGGACGGCGGCGTCGCGGTTCTCAAGGGAAATCTCTGCCCCGATGGCGCCGTCATCAAGGTTGCCGGTCTCAAAAACCTGGTGTTCGAAGGCACCGTGCGCGTGTTCGAAGACGAGGAGCACTGCGTCGATGCCGTGCGCAACCGCAACTACTCGGCCGGCGAGATTCTCGTGATCCGCAATGAAGGTCCGGTCGGCGGTCCCGGCATGCGCGAGATGCTGGGCGTCACCGCACTGATTTATGGGCAGGGCATGGGCGAGAAAGTCGCCCTGATCACCGACGGACGTTTCTCCGGCGCAACACGCGGCATGTGCATCGGCTACGTCTCGCCGGAATCCTTTATCGGCGGCCCGCTGGCGCTGGTGCGGGAGGGGGACCGCATCCGGATCGACGCCGCTGCCCGCCGCATGGATCTGTTGATCGAGGAGCGTGAATTCGCAGAACGGCGAAGGGCCTGGAAACCGCGTCCACCGCGGCATCGGGCCGGCGCGCTTGCCAAATATGCCCGCCTGGTCGGCCAGGCGCCCGGCGGCGCGGTCACCCATGCCGGAGCGGCGGAGTGGCCGTGGTTCGACTAGCACGCAAGCCGCCGAGCTTCGGCCGCCTCAGGTCACCTCAAGCTGCCGGCTGAACCGGGGATCGCGCCAAACTTCGGCATGGATGGACTCCGCGAGGATTTCGGCGGCATCCCAAACGTCGCTGAACCGAACATACAGTGGCGCGAAGCCGAAACGCATCAGGTTGGGCGCTCGAAAATCGCCAATAACGCCGCGCTCGATCATCGCCTGGACCACCGCATAACCCCTGTCGAATTCTATCCCGACCTGGCTGCCGCGTAACGACGCCTGGCGGGGTGTCACGATTTTGAGGTCCGGCAGAAGCGCACCAACCCGCGCCATGAAAAGCCCGGTGAGAGCAAGACTCTTCTGCCTGAGCGCGGCCACTTCAGCGCCCTCCATGGCGTCGAGCGCCGCGTCAACGCCGCGCAGGGAAATGATCGGCTGGGTGCCGCAGAGGAATCGTTTGATGCCCGGATCGGGCCGGAAATCGCGGTCGAAGGCAAAGGGAGCGGCATGGCCCCACCAGCCCGACAGCGGATGCTGCGCGGTGGCCTGATGGGCCTTTGCCACGGAAATGAACGCCGGAGATCCCGGGCCCCCGTTGAGGTATTTGTAGGTGCAGCCGACCGCGAAGTCGACGGCATCCCGGTCGAGGGCGATCTCCGCCACGCCGATGGAGTGACAGAGGTCCCACACGACCAGCGCGCCGGCGGCATGAATCAGTCTGGTGATGGCGGGCATATCGAGCAGCTCGCCGGTGCGATAGTTGACGTGGGAAAGCACGACGGCCGCGACGTTTCGGTCGAGCAGCGCCTCCACCGAGGGTCCGTCGGCGCCGATCAAACGTCGCTTCATCGGACGACCCGCGGACTTCATGGCGCCTTCGACGATATAGAGATCTGTCGGGAACGAAGCATCCTCCGCGATCACCACGTCGCGATCCGGTCTCAACCCAATCGCCGCATGAATGGCCTTGTAGAGATTGATCGAGGTGGTGTCGCAAACGACGGTCTGCCCAGGCGCCGCGCCAATCAGTGCGCCGATGCGATCACCGAGTCGAACCGGCATTTCGAACCATCCGGCGCTGTTCCAGCTCCGGATAAGGTCATGACCCCATTCCTGTTCGATCGTGCGATTGAGGAGACCAGGGGCGATTCGCGGCATCGGGCCGAGCGAGTTGCCGTCGAGATAGATGGTGCCTTCCGGAATCACAAAGCGATCGCGAAAGCTGCGAAGCGGATCGATGAAATCGCGCGCGACGCACGCCTCGCGCGAAGTCATGGAGGCCGACGACATGCTGGGAGCCTCGCGCTCGATTTCGGTCGACATTCCGGAAGCATAACGGAAATCCGGATTGACAGCAAAAGCCTATCATTTTAAGTTTAAAATATCGTCGGCAGTATTCCGGGCATGGCATGCGCGAACCGGATATGGCATGCGTAAAAAAATGTCATCGACTCGTCTGAGGCCATGAACGCGATGAGTCAGCGCCAGGAAATATCCTATTCAGGCTATCTCCAGCTCGACAAGGTTCTGCAGGCGCAGCGGCCGCTTTCCTCCGCCCACGATGAGATGCTGTTTATCATCCAGCACCAGACGTCGGAGCTGTGGATGAAGCTTGCGATACACGAACTGAACGCCACCTGCCGGTTGATATCGGCGGACGACCTGCAGCCGGCCTTTAAAACCCTATCGCGGGTATCGCGCATTCTCGAGCAGCTCAACTCGGCCTGGGACGTCCTGCGCACCATGACGCCGAGCGAATATACCGAATTTCGCGGACTGCTGGGGCAATCGTCGGGATTTCAGTCCTGGCAGTATCGCGCGATCGAGTTTCTTGTCGGCAACAAGAATGCCGCGATGATCCAAATTCATGCCGGCGACGAAGCCGCTGCCGAGCGACTCGAAACCATCCGCCGTGCTCCGGGTATCTACGATCTCACCATCCAGCTCCTGCATCGTCGTGGCCTTGGCATCGACAAGGCGGTGCTGGAACGCGACGTCTCGCTGCCGCATGTTGCGAACGAAAGCGTCGAGAACGCCTGGTTGTCGGTCTATCGAGATCCGGCGCGGTTCTGGGAATTGTATGAGCTTGCCGAAAAGCTGGTTGATTTCGAGGATTATTTCCGGCGCTGGCGTTTCAACCACGTGACGACGGTTGAACGCATCATCGGATTCAAGCGTGGCACCGGCGGCACGTCGGGTGTTTCCTATTTGCGCAAGATGCTGGACGTCGTGTTGTTTCCCGAGCTCTGGCAGGTCAGGACCCAGTTGTGATGACCCTGATCGACATATCGCCGTCGCTGCGCGTCGGCATGGGGGTGTTTCCCGGCGATGCCGCTTTCGCCGTCAGCCAGACGTTTGCGATCGGACCGGATTGTCCCGTCAACGTCGCCAGCATCGCGATGTCGACGCATTGCGGCGCCCATGTCGATGCGCCGCTGCACTACGATCCCGCGGGCGCCAGCATCGACACGCTGGATCTCGCCGATTTCATCGGCCCCGCAAGGGTCATTGACGCGCGCGGAACCGGCGCTCTCTGCGGCTATGAGGAGATCGCATCCGCCCTCGACGGGGCCCCGCCACGACTGCTCCTGAGATTGATGGACAGAGGTGACGAACTGGCCTGGCCGACGGGTTTCCGCGCGCTGGCGCCGGAGACCGTGGAGCGTCTGGCGCGGCGTGGCATCCGGCTGATCGGCGTGGACGTGCCGTCGATCGACCCGGAGGCGTCGAAAGACCTCCCGTCGCACATGGCATGCCGGCGGCATGACCTTCGAATTGTCGAGAACCTCGTCCTTGCCGATGTCGCGCCCGGCGACTACGAATTGATCGCACTGCCGTTGAAGCTCAGGGGGCTGGACGCCGCGCCGGTACGCGCGGTACTCAGGCGATGAGCGTGGCCCAATCTGGATCGGCAGGACTTGCAAGTTTCCGCCATGCTGGCTTTAACCGATATATCGCCAGCATCTGCTTGTGGCTGACGGAGCTTTGCCGGGAAGAACAGCGGGAATGAACGTAGTGCCATCGCGATCGAATCTAGAAGCGGAAGCCGCTGCCCTGCGCAAGCCGGCGGCCGCCATCATCGAGATCGATCGCGTTTCGCAGATTTTCCGCACTTCCGGCCGCCAAGACCATCTGGCGTTGTCCGAGATTTCCCTCTCCATCGAGGATGGCGCCTTCGTCTCGATTCTCGGGCCTTCCGGCTGCGGAAAATCGACGCTGCTTTATATCGTCGGTGGTTTTGTCAGCCCGACCAAAGGCGTGGCGAGGATGAAGGGCAGGGCGATCACGGGGCCCGGACCGGATCGCGGACCGGTGTTTCAGGAGTTCGCGCTGTTTCCCTGGAAGAGCGTGCTCGGCAACGTGATGTACGGCCCGCGCCAGCAGGGCGTGAAGGCCGCTGAGGCCGAGGCGCAGGGCCGCGCGCTGATCGAGATGGTCGGCCTCAAGGGTTTTGAGCATTTCTACCCCAAGGAACTGTCCGGTGGCATGAAGCAGCGCGTCGCGCTGGCGCGCACGCTCGCCTATCACCCCGCGGTGCTGCTGATGGACGAGCCGTTCGGCGCGCTCGATGCGCATACCCGCACCCGGCTGCAGAACGACCTGCTCAACATCTGGGAGCGCGATCGCAAGACCGTGCTGTTCGTCACCCATTCGGTCGAGGAAGCGGTGTTTCTGTCCGACAAGGTCGTGGTGATGACGCGTTCGCCGGGCCGCATCAAGGAGATCGTCGACATCAACCTGCCGCGGCCGCGCCGCCGGGCGGAACTGCTGCTCGATCTGCATTACCAGAAATACGTCGTCGATATCGAGCGCATGATCGACGACACCAGCGAAGCCGAGTTGCGGCCATGATCGCAGCACGCACGCTCCTCTCGCGCTCGGCGCCGCTGCTCGCCTGCCTCGGACTGCTCGCGATCTGGCAGGTTTCGGCGCTGATCCTGGACACCGACAGTTTCCCCACCGCCTGGGAAGCGATCCGCGCGATCCCCTCGATCCTCGGCGACAAGGAATCCCTGATCAACATCCTGGCCTCGCTGCGCCGGATGGCGATCGGCTTCGGCGTGGCGGTCGCCGTTTCGATTCCACTGGGATTGATGATGGGCCGCTCGCGCGGTGTGGCCGCGTTTTTCAACCCGCTGCTGATGGTCACCTATCCGGTGCCGAAGGCGGCGCTGATGCCGATCATCATGCTCTGGCTCGGAGTCGGTGATCTCGCGAAAATGCTGGTGATCTTTCTCGGCGTCAGCCTGCCCGTGATCTATCACAGTTTTCAGGGCGCCAGGGCGGTCGAGGAAAAGATGCTGTGGTCGGGTGCCGCGATGGGCCTGTCGGCGGCGCGGCGCATGGTCCGGATCGTGCTGCCCGCGGCCCTGCCGGAAATCCTGACCGGCTGCCGTACCGGGCTGGTGCTGGCGCTGATCACCATGGTCACCTCCGAGATGATCGCGCGGCAGTCGGGTGCAGGCAACATCCTGTTCAACGCAATGGATATGGGACAATACGACACCGTCTACGCCATGATCATCATCATCGGCGCCATGGGAATAGGCCTCGACGCCGCGTTTGAACGGCTGCGCGCGAGATTGGTGAAATGGTCGGAGCCGGGCTTCGATATCCCCCTGAGCTTTGCATGAACCCGCGCGCGCTCACCACGGATACTCTGCTCGGGATCGTGCCGATCGCACTGCTGATCGCGCTGTGGCAGGCCATCTCGTCGTTCGGTTATGCCCCACCGACGCTGCTGCCACCGCCTGGCCAGGTGTTCATGCGTCTGGCACAGCAACTCACGGACACTACGTTCCAGGAGGAGATCGCCGCCACGCTGTTTCGGTTGTTCGCCGGGTTTTCGATCGCGGTGATCCTGGGCGTCAGCATCGGCCTTGCGGCCGCGGCCAATCCAGCCATTGACGCCGTGGTGCGGCCGATCGTGCGGGTGCTGGCGCCGCTGCCCAAGGTCGCGCTCTATCCGGCGCTGCTGTTGCTGCTCGGCTTCGGGCACGAATCGAAGATAATCCTGGTTGCGGCCGATGCCCTGTTTCCGATCCTGCTCTCGACCTATTACGGCGCCTCGATGGTGGAGCAGAAGCTGATCTGGTCGGCGATGGCGGCGGGCACGCCGCGGCGTCAGATCCTGTTCAAGGTGGTGCTGCCGGCCGCGGTGCCGTCGATCCTCACCGGCTGCCGCATCGGCCTTGTGATCTCCTGCATCGTGGTGTTTCTTGCGGAAATGATCACCTCGACCGACGGTCTCGGCCACGTTCTGGTGACCGCGGCGCGCACCTTTCAGGCGGTCGACATGTTCGTGCCGCTGATCACGATCTCGTTGTTGGGATTGATCCTCAATGGTTTGCTGCAGGGATTGCGGTCCTATCTGCTGCGCGGCTTCCCCGAAGTATGACGCCATGCTGGAAGTGGAGATAGGCTGATGTTTGCTGATCGCATCGAAGCAAAATGGATCGACGCGTTCTGCGAAATCTTTGAGCGCTGCGCGGTCAAGTCGGGGGACACCGCCGCTATCCTGTCGGAGACCCAGTCGCGCGCGCTGAACGTTCACCTCGCCGAGTTGGCGCTGCTGCGGATGGGCGCCAAGCCATTCCACATTGTCGTGCCGACGCCGCGCAACAGAGAGGTGGTTCCGGTCCGCTCCACCGGCGCCAGCGTCGCCATCCAGCGCCTCGGTCCCGTTGTCGCGGCGCTGCAGCAGGCAGGCTTTGTGGTCGACTGCACCGTCGAAGGGCTGATGCACGCCGTCGAGACGCCGGAAATCCTGAAAGCGGGTGCGCGTATTCTCAATATCTCCAACGAGCATCCCGAAGCGCTCGAGCGCATGGTGCCGGACATGGCGCTGGAAAAACGCGTGCGCGCGGCGACAAAAATGCTGCGCGGGACGAAGCGGATGCGCGTCACCTCGAAGGCCGGCACCGACCTCGACGTCGACATGGCCGGTGCCTCGACCGTCGGCGTCTGGGGTTGGACCGACAAACCCGGCACGCTGGCGCATTGGCCCGGCGGCATCGTCGTCAGCTTCCCGAAGAGCGGCGCGGTCAACGGCACGCTGGTGATGGCGCCGGGCGACATCAATCTCACCTTCAAGCGCTACCTGACGTCGCCGGTTCGGATGACCTTGAAGGACGACTACGTCACCGATCTGCAAGGCGAGGGCGCCGACGCCATGATGATGCGCGCCTATCTGGCGGCGTGGGGCGACCGCGAGGCCTATGCGGTGTCGCATGTCGGATTCGGGATGAACCCCGCCGCCCGCTATGAGGCGCTTGCGATGTACGACCAGCGCGATACCAACGGCACCGAACTGCGCGCGGTTTCCGGCAATTTCCTGTTCTCCACCGGCGCCAACGAGTTCGCCGGCCGCTACACATCGGGGCATTTTGACTTGCCGATGATGGGGACGACGATCGAACTCGACGGTGTCGCGGTGGTGCATGACGGTGTGCTGCAGGATGTGTTCGGCTAGAGCACCGGCGGTTTGGCCAGTCCAAAGTGCCTGAGCATGTCGACCAGCGCCGCGAGGCGCCGGTCGCGATAGGCATCGACGTCGAGGCCGGAATAATCGAGAAAGCCCGCGCCGGTGCGCAGGCCGATGCGGCCCTCGCGCATGTTGCGCGCGATCACCTCGGGCGCGCGGTAGCGGTCGCTGCCGAGCGCATCCTCGAGGTAACGGCTCGCGTAATAGAGAATATCGCCGCCGCCCCAGTCGATGAATTCCAAAAGGCCCAGCACCGCGTAGCGAAAGCCAAAGCCGTAGCGGATTGCCTTGTCGATGTCCTCGGCGCTGGCCACGCCTTCCTCCACCATCCGCGCCGCTTCGTTCATGGCGAGCGCCTGGATGCGCGGCACGATGAAGCCGGGCGTCGCGGCGCAGACCACCGGCACCTTGCCGATGCCTTCGAGCAACGCTTTCATCCTGATGATCACGGCCGGATCGGTCGCAGCGCCCGGCGAGATCTCGACCAGCGGAATCAGATAGGCCGGATTGAGCCAGTGCACGTTGAGGAAGCGCTTTGGATTCTCGACCGAGCCCGAGATATCGTCGACCAGAATCGTTGAGGTGGTCGAGGCGATGATGACATCGGGCCCGACGCATTTCGAGGCTGATGCCAGCACTTCGCGCTTGAGCTCGACCACCTCGGGCACGCCTTCGAATACGATGCCAGCGTTGCCAAGCGCCGCAGTCATGTCTTGCGCAGGCGCGACGGCGACACGAGCGATCACCGTCTCGGTGTCGCTCTCGGCCAGCAATCCGAACCGCGCCAGGCTCGCCAGCGTTTTCCTGACTTCGCCGAGCGCTTCGGTTTGAAGCGTGGCGAATTGCTCAGTCGATCGCGTCTTGACGTCGATCATGGTGACGGCGTGGCCGGCATAGGCAAACGCAACCGCGATGCCGCGGCCCATGCGGCCGGCGCCAAGACAGGCAATGGCGGGACGGGCGGTCATGGCTCAAATCCCTCACGCAACAGCACCTGCAATTGCTCTCGGCCGACACCCCCCTGTCCCAGACTTGCGAGCGTGCGGCCGTCCTTCATGAAATCCTCGCCGCAGATCGCGCCGCCGATGGCCAGAAATGCCCTTGCCAGCGGCGTCGCAACCCCGGCCAGTTCGCCGACCGAGACCAATAACGACAGGCCGAGCCGCAAATCCTCCCGCATGTAGCGATGCTCCCTGAGCACGATGCGCTCGCGCCAGTCGCCCGAGTCGGTCAGCCGATCATGCGAGCCGCGGCCGTACATCCATTGCTCGCCTTCGATCGCGTAATGATGCGCCAGCGGAAAATGTGGGCCGCCGTAGCCGAGCGCTTCGCGCACCGCGATGCGTTCGGCATCGAGCGCGTCGGTGACCCGCCGGATCGAGCCTTGCGTACCTTCCTTGTGGATGTCCCAGCGCTCGAAGTGCTCGATCGGGCCGGCGTTCATCACGATCAGCGGTGGATGGATGATCGGCCCCGCATTCATCAACGCGCCCGACAGCGCGTCGCCGCAGGGCTCGATCACGCCGGGAAAGGCGCGGCCGATCACCTCGAGCGCATGGCTCGCATTTTTCAACGGAAATACGCCGACTGGCAGCCGCTTGGCGCGGATGGTGATGGCGACCTCGAACGGTCCGTGCTTGCGCGTGAGCCAGGGCAGCGTGCCGGTTTCGGCAAAGCTTGCGCTGGCGCGATTGCCGGCATCGCGTGCAACTGTCGCGAAAATCAGCGAGCCGAAGGTCGCGGGCGGCAGGAACACGACCTGACCATCCGTCAAATGCGGCGCGAGCAGTTTGGCGATATTGGGTTGAGCAAAGGCTGGCGCCGGGCACAGGATCAGTTCGGCGTCATGGACGGCTTCGGCGATGTCGGTCGTCACGACTGTCAGCTGCACGTCGTGCCGGCCGTTGGAATCCTTGACGAGGATGCGCGATCCCGCGGCGCGATGTTCCGCTACCGCCGATGCGTCGCGCCGCCACAGGCGCACCTCGTGGCCCTGCAACGCGAAATCGCCTGCGGCCGCAAACGATCCATTGCCGCCGCCAAGCACCGCGATCTTCAAATGGCCTCTCCTTTCGATGATACCGACGCGTCGAGCTGCCGCAGCATGAAATGCTGGACCTTGCCCAGCGCCGTGCGCGGCAGATCATCGACGAAAACGATATCGCGGGGCACCTTGAAGCGCGCCAACTGCGTCAGCACATGCGCCCGCAAATCTTCCGCTTCCACCGCGCGCCCCGCGCGCCGGATCACATAGGCGACCGGCACCTCATCCCATCTCGGGTCGGGCCGCCCGATCACGCCGCATTCGACGACATCAGGATGCTCCAGCAGCACGCGCTCGACCTCCGCCGGATAGATGTTCTCGCCGCCCGAGATGATCAGGTTCTTCTTGCGGTCGTGCACCCAGAAATAGCCGTCGGCGTCGCGACGGCCGATGTCGCCGGTGCGATACCAGCCGTCATGCAAGGCCTCCCGCGTCGCTTCCTTATTGCCCCAATATTCGTGGAACACATTGGGACCGCGCACCGCGATCTCTCCCGGCGTGCCGGGCGGCAGTTCATTGCCGGCGTGATCGATGATCACTGCCTCGCAGCAGAGGCCAGGCAAGCCGGTCGAACCCGATCGTGCCAGGTCGCCGCCGAGCCGGGTGTAGATCGCGACGGGGCAGGTTTCCGTCGAGCCATAGACCTGAAGCACCGGCACGCCGCGGCGGACAAATCGATCGATGAGGTGCGGCGGCACGATGGTCGATCCCGTGGAAACCGCCTTCAGCGAGGACAGGTCGGTTGTGGCCCAGGCGGGATGGTCGGTCACGCCCTGGATCGTCGCGGGAACCAACACCGTCAGGGTCGGACGGTCGCGCGCGATCGTTGCGAGCGCTGCATCCGCCGTGAAGCGCGAATGAATGGTCACGGTGGCGCCAACGTGCAGCGCCGGCGTGGTCTGGATGTTGAGGCCGCCGACATGGAAGAACGGCAGCACGGTGAGAACATGATCATCCGAGGTGAGGCCGTGCATGTGCTGGCTCATCACGCCGTTCCACAGCAGCGCCTCCTGCCGCAGTACCGCGCCCTTGGGCCGGCCCGTGGTCCCCGAGGTATAAACGATCAGCAGCGGACAGCTGAGGTCGGTATGCGGATTGCGGCCGTTACCGCGCGCCAGAGTCAGCAGGGCATCGAAGGCGATTCCGCGGGGCGGCGCAAAATCAAGCCCGATAGCACCAGTGTCGGGCAGGCGCGTTTCCAGCGCCGGCAGAATCCCCGCAAAGGCCTGTTCGAGTACCAGCACCTTGATCGCGGCATCCGACAGGATGAACAACTGCTCTGCGACCGCAAGCCGCCAGTTCAGCGGCACCAGCATGGCGCCGAGCCGCGCGCAGGCATAGAGCAGCACGAGGTAGTCTGGCCGATTCAGGCTGAGGATCGCGACGCGGTCGCCGCGACTGACGCCGAATTCGGACCTGAGCGCGCACGCGGTTTGTGCGATGCGGGTATTGAACGCGGCGTAACTGAGTGCCTCACCCTCGAAGAAGGTCGCGGGCTTGTCCGGCGTGAACGCCGCGTTCCGCTCGATGAGGTCGGAAAGGTCCATTGGCCTGACTAGTCGTCCGTCTCGCCGGTCTCATACAGCGCCTCGCGGCCGATGCGGTCGAGACAGAGCTCGGCGGTCCATGGCAGCATCAGCGAGCCGCAGCGGCTGTCGCGATAGATGCGCTCCAGCGGCAACGATTTCAGCATCGCCTGGCCGCCGCAGGTGCGGATCGCCAGCGTCGCAAGTTCGTTGGCGCCCTCCATCGCCGAATATTGCGCGGCATAGGCCCGCAGCACCTGCTCCTTGGTCGGATTGGCGCGGGCCTCGGTGACCGCCTGGAACCAGATCGCCTTGATCTGTTCGAGCTTGATCTGCATCTGGGCGACAGCGATCTGCTTGGTCGGATACATCCGCCGCTTGACCGGCGGCGTGCCCGGCACCTCGCCGCGCAGATAGCGCACGGTGAAATCGTAGGCGGCTTGCGCGAGGCCCATATAGGTCGGCGACAGCGTCAGGAACATGTGCGGCCAGCGCATCGCCGCCTGGAAATAGACGCCGCGGGGCATCAACGCCGCATCCTCCCCAACGAAAACATCCTTGAACAGCAATGTGCGCGACACCGTGCCGCGCATCCCCAGCGGGTCCCAGTCGCCGACGACGGAAATGCCATCGGTCCTGGCGGGGATCGCGAGGTAGAGCGTATTGCGGCGGGAGGCTTTCTCGCCTTCCGCGACCTCGGTGCAGAGCACGCCGTAGTAATCGGCATGGCCCGCCAGCGAAGCAAAAATCTTCTTGCCGTTGACGATCCAGCCGCCCTTGACCGGCTTTGCCTCGGTGCCGAACGCGACCCCGCCGGCGGCCGCCGCGCCGCCTTCCGAGAACGGTTGCGAATAAATCGCGCCGTTTTCGACGATGCGTTTGTAGTGGACGGCGCGCCGGCGCTCGTGTTCGGCGCGAGCGGCGGCGTCCATCTCGAGATCGTCGGCCAGCGGACCGGACCATAGCGTCGAGCAGACATGCATGTTCCAGGTCAGCGCGGTGGCGCCGCAGTAGCGGCCGATCTCGGCGGCAGCGAGCGCATAGGTCTGGTAGTCCGCGCCGAGGCCGCCGTGCTTTTTCGGAATGGCGATGCCGAGCAGGCCGGAGCGATGCAGATCCCGGTAATTCTCGGTGGGGAATTTCGCCTCGCGATCATAGGCCGCGGCGCGGCCGGCGAAAACGCGCTGGCCGAGCTCGCGTGCGCTCGCGATGATGGCGGCCTGTTCATCGTTCAGCCTGAACGCGGCGGGATCGAAGATCGGCGCATCCGGATCGATCTCGTCGATATCAGTCGCGCTCTTGCTGGCTTGCACCGTCATACCGTCACTCGTGTTGCAGCCACATGGGCCCTGAGAAAGGAATCCAGCGCGGCATTGAAGGTCTTGGGGCGTTCCAGATTGACGAGATGGCCGACGCCTTCGAGCTCGACATAGGTTGCCGAGGGAATGTAAGTCGCCATCTTCGCCATCATCGGCGCCGGTGCGTTCTTATCCTTTGTACCCGACAGCACCAATGTCGGCACCGCGATATTCTTCAGCGCGCCGCGCTGGTCGAACCCGAGCAGCGCCAGCATGCTGGCGCGATAGCTCGCCTCGGGTACGGCTGCCATGCAGTCGCGCGCAAGCTCCATCCCGGCGGGATCAGGATCATCGCCGACCAATTCCCGCACCAGCGAAGGTGCCAGCGACACCATGGTTTCGCCGCGGTCGAGCGGACCAAGCCGCGCGCCGATGAATTCCTTCTGCCAGTCGCCGTCGGCCTTGCCGAACGCCGGGCTGGTCTGCGCGAGAACGACGGCGGCGGCGCTGTCCGGATGTTTCGTCAGCCACTGCTGCACGATCATGCCGCCGATCGAATGCCCGACCAGGATGGGTTTTGCCGCGCCTGTCGCTTGCAGGAAATCCTGCAATGCGTCGGCGAGCGTGACGATGCTGACGGCGGCAAGCGGCGCCGAGCCGCCATAGCCCGGCATGTCCCAGGCGATCGCGTGGTAGCGATCGCCGAACGCCTCGATCTGGCCGCGCCAGCCCCGCGCCGCGCCGCCGATGCCATGCAGGAACACCAGCGGCGGCGCAGTGAAGTCGCCTGCGGCCTCATAGCCGAAGCGGCCGTCAGCGGTTTTCAAGGTTGTGGGTTGAGGCACGCCGGCTCTCCTGTCGGACCTTTTCGGATGCTAACAGCACATCCACGGATGAAAAGCGATATTTTATACTTAAAGCAAGTGACGCCGGGGCGCCGTTTCTTGCAAAAGCTTGAAGTCTAAAATATACGCAAACCCGCCAGTCGATGAATTCACTCGGGAAGGCCTGCGCATGTCCGGACTGCCGCGTTCCTCGCATGCGCTGGTCACCGGTGGCGGGCGGGGCATCGGCCGCGCCATTGCCTCTGCGCTCGCGCAGGCGGGCGCGACCGTCACGGTGATCGGCCGCAACCGGGCGACACTGGAGGAAGCGGTTGCCGCCGGTGCTGCGCATTTCGCGGAGGTGGCTGACGTCGCGGACGAGGCCGCCATCAGTGCGGCGATTGCGAGGGCAGGTGACCGCCAGCCGATCGATATCCTGATCGCCAATGCCGGCGTCGCGGAATCCGCGCCGTTCGCCAAATCCGACGTTGCATTGTTCCGGCGCATGATCGATGTCGACTTCATGGGCGTCGTTCATGCCGTCCAGGCCGTGTTGCCCGCGATGAAGGTCAGGCCCTATGGCCGCATCGTCGCCATTGCATCGACCGCCGGTCTCAAAGGTTACGCCTATGCCAGCGCCTACAGCGCCGCCAAACATGCCGTCGTCGGGCTGGTACGCTCTCTGGCGCTCGAGCTGGCAACGACGCACATCACCGTCAATGCGGTGTGTCCCGGATTCACCGACACCGATCTGCTCGCCGACAGCATCGACAACATCATGAAAAAAACCGGTCGTAGCCATGAGCAGGCGGTCGCCGATCTTTCCCGCAACAATCCGCAAGCGAGGCTGGTGACGCCGGCTGAGGTCGCCGATACCGTCGTGTGGCTGTGCGGCGAGGGCGCAGGCGCCATCACCGGGCAGGCCATCGCGGTCGCCGGCGGAGAGGTTTAGGGATTTGCATCGTGCGTAACAACAAACCGTCATTGCGAGCGAAGCGAAGCGATCCATGTCGCCGCAAGGAAGCAAGCTGGATTGCTTCGCTTCGCTCGCAATGACGATAAGGGAGACTCCATGAACACGCCCGCCAATCCCGTCACGCTGCCGCTGTCGCAATATCAGCCGAAAAATTTCCTGCTGGCGGTGACGGAGGGCGTAGCGACGGTGACGCTGAACCGGCCCGAGCGCAAGAATCCGCTGACCTTCGAGAGCTATCGCGAACTCACCGATTTCTTCCGCGCCTGCGCGTTCGACGAGGACGTCAAGACCGTCGTCGTGGCCGGCGCCGGCGGCAATTTCTCGTCCGGCGGCGACGTGTTCGAGATCATCGGGCCGCTGGTGAAGATGGACACCAAAGGCCTCACCGGCTTCACCCGCATGACCGGCGATCTGGTCAAGGCGATGCGGGCCTGCCCGCAGCCGATCATTGCCGCCGTCGAAGGCATCTGCGCCGGCGCCGGTGCGATCGTCGCGATGGCCTCCGACATTCGCGTGGCGGCGACCGGCGCCAAGGTCGCGTTCCTGTTCAACAAGGTGGGCCTTGCCGGCTGCGACATGGGGGCGTGCGCGATCCTGCCGCGCATCATCGGGCAGTCGCGCGCCTCGGAGTTGCTCTATACCGGCCGCTTCATGAGCGCGGAGGAGGGTGAGCGCTGGGGATTTTTCAGCCGCATCGTCGCGCCGGACCAGGTGCTGGCGCAGGCGCAGTCTCTTGCGAAAGAGATCACGGCGGGGCCGACTTTCGCCAACACCATGACCAAGCGGATGCTCGCGATGGAATGGGCAATGTCGGTGGAGGAAGCGATCGAGGCCGAGGCGATCGCGCAGGCGCTGTGCATGACGACGGCGGATTTCGCGCGAGCGTTTGAGGCGTTTGCGAACAAGGCGAAGCCGGTGTTTCAGGGCAATTGAGCGCGACGATAATTCGGAAAGACTCTCGAAGCCGTCATTGCGAGCGCCAGCGAAGCAATCCATCGCGCAACAAAAAGAAAGAATGGATTGCTTCGTCGCAAGCGCTCCTCGCAATGACGTTGAGTCATGGTTGCACGATCTCGCCGCGAGCGTCGCGCGAGGTATTGGTTTATTTCCCGCCCTTCCAAACAAAGGGCGCAGGGAATGCCGGGCGGCCGATGCGCCCGATAGCCGTGTGTGCAATGGTAGTGGGTAGAGCGCACACACGTTAGCAGGTCACACCGGAATCACCCGGCATTCCCCACGCAATGGTTTTACGGATTATAACGTGCTCTTCCCGGTGCTCCGGGCTTGTTGGCCACCGTCGCCTGCGCTCCTTCTCGCAGACTTGACACCAGCGTCGGGGTGCCAGAACCACACGTCTTCTCCGTCCGCTTCAAGTGCCTTCGTCAAGAGCACCATCCGCGTCCACCGCATCCCGCCCCGCGTTGTTGACGTTGCGCAACGCCCCTTTGGTGGGGCGGGATGCCGGATAGATAATGCCGGCCCAGAATCAAGTCAAGCAAAAATTCTCTAATTCAGAAAAAAAAATCTAAAAAACATTAACGTATTGGGATACCGTAGGTCGGCGTCGGCCGGGACCCGTCTGGTTTGGCGGCATTTCATGGCCTATCTCCCCGGAACGGCTTCACGGAATCCAGCTGGCCCTTGCCGCGCAAATCCTTTAGGCTTAAAATAATTCGATTGCTCTGACAGGGGTGCCGGAGGTTTGCCATGAAGATCGCGATCATCGGCGGTGGTCCGGCCGGGCTCTATGCCGCGATCCTGTTGAAGAAGCAGCGCCCCGAGGCCGAGATCACGGTCTATGAGCGCAACCGCGCCGACGACACCTTTGGTTTCGGCGTGGTGTTCTCGGACGCGACGCTGGACAATTTCGAGAAATACGACGCCCCGAGCTATCGTCGTATCACCCAGCAATTCGCCTATTGGGACGATATCGCCGTGCACTTCCGCGGCACCGTGCACCGCGTCGGCGGCAACGGCTTCTGCGGCTGCTCGCGTCGCACGTTATTGCTGATCCTGCAGGGGCGGGCGCGCGAACTCGGCGTCGCGTTGCTGTTCGAGGCCGACATCGAGGACGAAGCGCGCTTTGCCGATGCCGATCTCGTGGTATTGGCGGACGGCATCAACAGCCGTTTCCGCGAGAAATATATCGAACACTTCCAGCCGGAGATCGACCTTCGCTCCAACAAGTTCGCCTGGATGGGCTCGACCCGGCCGCTCGATGCCTTCACCTTCATCTTCCAGGAGACCGAGTGGGGCCCGTTCATCGCACACGCCTATCAATACGAAGCCGGGCGCTCGACATGGATTTTTGAAACGGATCCCGCGACCTTCCGGCGCGCCGGACTGGAAGGACTGAGCGAAAAACAGTCCGCCGACCGGATGGCGCAGATTTTCGGCTGGTTCCTCGAGGGCCATCCGCTCCTGATCAACCGCTCGATGTGGCGCAATTTCCCGATGATCCGCAGCAAGCGCTGGGTTAGGGATAACATGGTGCTGTTGGGCGATGCCAAGGCGACCGCGCATTTCTCGATCGGTTCCGGCACCAAGCTTGCGATGGAGGATGCGATCGCGCTGGCGGACGCCATGCAGCGCGCGCCGACGATCGAGGCCGCGTTGAAGCAATACGAGGAAGGCCGCCGCGAGGAGGTGGAAAAAACCCAGCACGCCGCCGACGTCTCGCTGGTCTGGTTCGAGCATGTCGACCGGTTCTGGGATTTCGATCCCGTGCAATTCGCCTTCGGCGTCATGACCCGCGCGAAGGCGATTACCTATGACAACCTGACCCTGCGCGCGCCGGATTTCGTCGCGGAGGTCGACAAGGCCTTTGCCAGACAGGTCCGCGCCAGGGGATTCGACGTCGATGTCGCAAAACCCAATGCGCCGATGTTCCAGCCGCTGCGGTTGCGCGAGATGGAATTGAACAATCGCGCCGTGGTGTCGCCGATGTGCATGTATTCGGCGAAGGATGGCGTGCCCGGCGATTTCCATCTGGTGCATTACGGTTCGCGCGCGATCGGCGGCGCCGGGCTGATCTTCACTGAGATGACCTGCGTCTCCCGCGCTGCCCGCATCACGCCCGGCTGCGCCGGGCTCTGGAACGACGAGCAGCAGGCCGCGTGGCGGCGGATCGTCGATTTCGTCCATGCCAATTCGGCGGTGAAAATCGCTCTGCAGCTCGGCCATGCCGGCCGCAAGGGCGCTACCAAATTGATGTGGGACGGCATGGACCGTCCACTGGAAGAGGGCGGCTGGGACGTCATCTCGGCCTCGCCGATTCCCTATTTCCCCGACAGCCAGGTGCCGCGCGAAATGGACCACGCGGCGATGGATAAGGTCAAGGCGTCGTTCGTCCAGGCGGCCGAGCGGGGCGAGGCCTGCGGCTTCGACATGCTGGAGCTGCATTGTGCCCACGGCTATCTGCTGGCGAGTTTCATCTCGCCGCTCACCAACCGGCGCACCGACGAATACGGCGGATCGCTGGTCAATCGGATGCGCTTTCCGCTGGAAGTGTTCGAAGCCTTGCGCACCGCATGGCCCGCGCACAAGCCGATGTCGGTGCGCATTTCCGCGACCGACTGGGCCGAGGGCGGCATCACCGGCGACGATGCGGTGGAAATCGCGCGCGCCTTTGCCGAAGCCGGCGTCGACCTGGTCGATGTTTCCACCGGGCAGACCGTGCGCGACGCGCAGCCGGTCTACGGCCGCATGTTCCAGACGCCGTTCTCCGAGCAGGTCCGCAACGAGGCGCGCGTCGCCACCATGTGCGTCGGCAACATCACCACTGCGGATCAGGTCAACACCATCCTCGCCGCCGGCCGCGCCGACCTCGTAGCGCTGGGACGGCCGCATCTGGTCGATCCCTCGTTCACGCTGAAGGCCGCGGCCTGGTACGGCGCGGGAGGCGTGTTCTGCCCGCCGCAATATCTGCCCGGCAAGGACCAGATTTTCCGCAACAGCGTGCGCGACCGGCAGGATTTCGAGGATCTCAGAATTAAGGCTAAACCGAAGACCCGGGCCGAGCTGAAGGCGGAGGCGACAAAGCCGCTTGCGGCGGAGTGACCGCCTATGCGAGTTTAAGGCCCAAGGCAGTCGCGTTTGAGTGGAGTTGACGATGAAGGCGATTATCGTCGGCGGCGGTATCGGTGGCCTCACCACCGCGCTGATGCTGCGGGCGCGTGGCATCGACAGCGAATTGTTCGAACAGTCGGATACGATTCGCGAACTCGGCGTCGGCATCAACACCTTGCCGCACGCCATTCGCGAACTGGCGGCGATCGGCCTTTTGGACCGGCTCGATGAGGTTGCGATCCGCACCCACGAGCTGTTTTACCTGACCCGGCATGGCCAGCAGGTCTGGCACGAGAAGCGCGGGCTCGATGCCGGTCATGACGTGCCGCAATTCTCGATCCATCGCGGCCGGCTGCAGGGCGTCATTCATCAGGCCGTGATCGAGCGGCTGGGCGCAGACGCCATCCACACCGGTTGCCGGCTCGGCTCGTTCACGCAGGACGAGGGCGGCGTCACCGCCTACTTCTTCGACCGCGGCGGCGCGCATGTGCACACCGTGCGCGGCGACATCCTGATCGGCGCCGACGGCATCCACTCCAAGGTGCGGGAGACGCTGTTTGCCGAGGAAGGACCGCCCTGCTGGAACGGCCTGATGCTGTGGCGCGGCGCCACCGACTGGCCGGTATTTTTGACCGGACGCTCCATGATCATCGCCGGCGGCCTGAACGCCAAGGCCGTGGTTTACCCGATCGCGGAAGGCTCGAGCCCGGCAAGCCGCCTGACCAATTGGGCGGTGCTGGTCCGGATCGGCGACGGCTCCTCGCCGCCGCCGCGCCGCGAGGACTGGTCGAACCTCGGCCGGCGCGAGGAAATGATGCCCTATGTGTCGGGGTTCTCGATTCCCCAGGTCGATTTCGCGGCCCTTGTCAGTGCGACGCCGGAATTCTGGGAATATCCCTGCTGCGACCGTGATCCGCTACCTTATTGGTCCAGCGGCCGCGTCACCCTGCTCGGCGATGCCGCGCATCCGATGTATCCGGTGGGGTCGAATGGCGCCTCGCAGGCGATCCTCGACGCGCGCTGTCTGGCGGACGCGCTGGCGCGGTCGGAACATCCGCGCCAGGCGTTGATGGCCTATGAGCGCCAGCGGTTGCCGATGACGGCCGACATCGTCGCGTCCAACCGCCGCGGCGGCCCCGAGGGCGTGATCGATGCCGTCGAGCAGCTCGCGCCGCAGGGCTTTACCGACGTCGAAACTATTCTCAACTATGAAGCCCGCGAGGCGATCGTGCGCGGCTACGCGGCCAAGGCGGGCTTTGCCGCGCGTGTGGTGGCGAGGCAGTAAGGCTGTATTTCCGTCCGGGCCTTCATCGTTCGAGATGCCGCGCAAGAGCGCGGGTTCTCGGGATGAGGCCGTACCCTCCTCAATATCTTTAAGCATAGGGCAGATAAGGCACCCTTGCGCCGTGCCCATCAATTGCCGCGTCACGCACCGCCGTCATCCTGAGGTGCGCGCTCTCGCGCGCCTCGAAGGATGATTCACGGGCACACAAGCCAATCATCCTTCGAGGCTCGCCGAAGGCGGCGAGCACCTCAGGATGACGGCGACGAACGCGAGCGAGCTTACGGCGGCGGCGGCGGCAGGAAGTGGATGTTGTGCTCGGCGGCGAGCCGGACCACGTCCTCGGGATTCTGCTGCTTCATGTTGTGGATGGCCCAGAACAGGTCGTAAAGCCTTCGCGTCGGCGACACCCAGAACAGCGTCTTCGCATTCTGCTGCGACTTGTTGAAGATGCCGTGCGGCTTGCCCATCGGCAGCCGCACGAGATCGCCGGGAGTAGCCGATTCGTCGGCGCCGTCGAGCATGAAGTCGAGCTTGCCTTCCAGAATGTAGAGATATTCGTCCTGGTCGGGGTGGATGTGCGGCGGCACGAAGGTGCCGGGCGGAAACGTCGCATGCCATGAAAACGAATGCTCGGTGCGGCTCTTCGGCACATAGGTCTGGCCGAGGATGTTCCAGGAGATGCCCTGGATGCCATCATTGGCGCGCGTGATGCCGGCGATCTCTTCTTTCATGCCCTGTCTCCTTCCCTGGATTGCTTAATTGCCCGGCGTGCATTCCTTGGCATAACGGTCGCCGTAATTCTCGAACACTTTTTGCACGATCTCGGTCTGGAATTTGCCGTCCGGCCGCTTGGCGACCTTGGTCAGGTAAAAATCCTGGATCGGATAGCCGTTGCTGTTGAATTTAAAACCGCCGCGCAGCGAGGCGAAGTCGGCCTTCTTCAGGGCGGCCGACACGGCTTCCTTGTTGGTGAGATCGCCCTTGACCGCCTTGACCGCGCTGTCGATCAACAGCGCCGCGTCATAGGCCTGCATGGCATAGGTGCCGGGCACGCTGTTGTAGGCAGCCTCATAGCCGGCGACGAATTTCTTGCTCGCGGGATTGTCGAGATTGGGCGCCCAGTCGGCGCCGCCGAACATGCCGACCGCGGCATCCTGCTGCGCCGGCAATGTCGATTCATCCACCGTGAAGGCCGACAGCACCGGAATCTGGTCGGCAAGGCCGGCCTGCTTGTACTGTTTGACCAGGCTCACGCCCATGCCGCCCGGCATGAAGGTGAAGACGGCGTCGGGCTTCAGCGAGGCGATCTTGGACAATTCGACCTGGAAATCCAGCGTGCCCAAGGGCACGTAGCTCTCCTCGACGATCTCGCCCTTGTAGTCGAGCTTGAAGCCGGCAGCCGAATCCTTGCCGGCCTGATAGTTCGGCACCATCACATAGACGCGCTTGTAGCCGCGGTCTTGGGCGACCTTGCCGAGGATCTCGTGCACCTGATCGTTCTGGTAGGAGGTGACAAAGAAGAACGGGCTGCAGTTCTTGCCGGCGTAGCTCGACGGGCCGGCGTTCGGGCTGATCAAAAAAGTTTTCGTATCGGTCACCGGCTTGTGGATCGCCTGCAGCACGTTGGAGAAGATCGGCCCGACCACGAAATCGACCTTGTCACGCTCGAGCAGGCCCTTGACCTTGGTGACGGCGACGTCGGGCTTGAGTTCGTCATCGACCGCGATCACCTCGACCTCGCGGCCCGCCATTTTGCCGCCGAGGTCCTTGATGGCGAGCGCAAAGCCGTCGCGGACCTGCTGGCCGAGCGCGGCTGCCGGACCCGACAGGGTGACGATCACGCCGATCTTGAGTTTTTCCTCAGCAAGCGCCTGACCGGCCGCGATGCAGAGGAAAAATGCAGGGACGGCCAACTTCAGCTGCTGTTTCATGACACTCTCCGCACGACAAATCCGGGGATCTTGAGCTCAAGCTTATTCTGATGATGGCCGTCGCCGCAAGGCAAGCGGCGAAACCGGCTGTCCCGCCGCGACGGCGGCATGCAAGCGGCGCGCCAATTGTTTGAAACCTAAAGAAATCCGGAAAAAGCCGCGAGCCCCGCCGGCGGCGGCGTTTTGACTTGCGGCGACAGCTGAATTATTTGAAGGTCAAAACAACGGCCGGGAGCCGGCAGTCGCCGGCTCCAAGCGGATATGACTGCATCATGACCCTCGATTCCGAGACCAAGGCCGTCGAACTCCCGGAGGATCACGGCAACGAGCTCAGGCTGTGGCTGCGGCTGTTGACCTGCACCACTTTGATCGAGGGCGAGGTGCGCAGCCGGCTCCGCGCGCGGTTCGAAGTCACGCTGCCGCGCTTCGACCTGATGGCGCAGCTCGACAAGGTAGCCGATGGCATGACGCTGTCGGATGTCTCGAAGCGGATGATGGTTTCTAACGGCAACGTTACCGGCCTGGTCGAGCGCCTGGTTGAATCAGGCCATCTGGACCGCCGCACCTCGGATACCGACCGCCGCGTCCAGGTGATCCGGCTGACGAAAATCGGCCGCGCCGAGTTTCGCCGGATGGCGGCAGAGCACGAGACCTGGATCGCCGACCTGTTTTCGGAGCTGACGCCGAAGGATGTCCGCGAGTTGATGCGGCTACTCGCCAAGACCAAGGGCTCGGCGCAAAAGTCCGCGCAGAAGCGGGCCTAAAGCCTTGGGCGCCACCGTCGACTACGAGGTCGAATACAACAACCGGGCGCGGGTTCCGGAAAATCCTGAAATCATGGCCGGCTGGGCGAGGGATGCGGCAGCCTATCGCGAACAGCATCCGCCGCGCCTGATCCGCTATGGCCCGGGCGGGCGCCATGTCATCGATTTGTTTCCCGGCGGCAGCGACGGTCCGATCGTCGTCTTCATCCACGGCGGCTACTGGCAGGCGCTCGACGGCTCGTCTTCCAGCCATCTCGCGGCAGGCCTGAATGCGCACGGGATAGCCGTCGCGATCCCAAGCTACGATCTCTGCCCCAACGTCAGCGTCGAGGGGATCGTCGGCGAGATGCGCCAAGCCACGCGCGAACTGGCGCGGCTCGGGCAGCCGCTCGTCATGTCAGGCCATTCCGCAGGCGGCCATCTCGCCGCCTGCATGCTGGCGACCGACTGGCGGAAATTTGATCCGTCGCTGCCGGAAAATCTCGTCATCGCGGCCTATACGATTTCCGGCCTGTTCGATCTCGTGCCGCTGGTCGAAACCTCCATCAACAAGGCGTTGCATCTCGATCAGGCAACGGCGCGGGCCGTGAGCCCGCTGTTCTGGAACGCGCCGTCGCACGGAAGTCTCGATGCGCTGGTTGGCGAAAGCGAGCCTGCCGAATATTTTCGGCAGAGCCGGACGATGGTCGATGCCTGGGGCGCAGCCGGTCTTGCGACGCGCTTCGGGGTCGTCGCCGGCGCCAACCATTTTACCGCGGTTGCTCCGCTGGCCGACCCGTTCTCGCCGATGGTGGCGCGACTGAAGCAATTGGCGGGGCGGTGAGACTGGCGACTTCGCTTCAGTGAAATTGCCAGTCGAGCCCAAAGACGACGCGAATGATCCAAAGCGGCCTCTTGCAATATAGACCAATCGGTCTATATATGAACGATGAGCCGCCAAACCCCAATGCAGTCGGCCCGCGGCCGCCCCCGGACTTTCGACACGGAAGCCGCTGTCGAACGTGCGATGGGTGTGTTCTGGTCGCGCGGGTATCACGCCACGGCGCTACCGGACCTTCTTCGTGCGACGAAGCTCTCGCGTGGCAGCCTTTACGCCGCTTTCGGTGACAAACACTCGCTCTTCCTGCGCGCGCTTGATCGCTACATTGCCGATGCCCTGACGCGGTTGGATATCGAACTCGACCCCGGCAAAGAGCCGGTCGATGGCCTGCGGACCTACCTTGCCGGCTACGTCGACCGCACCAGCGGCGCCAATGGACGGCGCGGATGCCTGCTGGTGGCCACAGCCATGGAACTGGCGGGCCATGATGCTGAAGTTGATCGTCGCATCGGAAGCTTTTTCAAAACCATGGAGGCCAAAGTGGCTGATGCGCTTTCCCGTGCGAAGGCGGCGGGCAAGCTGGCCGATGGTGTCGAGTCCTTAAGTGCCGCCCGGATTCTCGTCTGTTTCGTCGAGGGGCTGCGAGTGGTCGGCAAGACGGCACCGACACGGATCACGTCGCAAGCCGCCGTTGACGCCCTTCTCGATCGCTTCATCAGGTAGACAACCCATGGGCTCCTCGATTGTTCGCGCGTCGATATCTAGACCGAATGGTCTTGAAAGGAAGAACGCCATGTCTGCCCTCCAGATCATCTGCGCGGTGGCTGTCCCCTTGCTCTGGGGTTATCAGTTCGTCGCCATCAAAGTGGGCGTGATGGAGTTTCCGCCTCTCTTCTTCCTTGCACTGCGCTTTCTCGCCATCGCGCTGCTGCTCATTCCCTTCGTCAAAAGTCCCGCACGTCGACAGTTCGGCCCTATCGCGGTTATTTCAGCTTTCCTTGGTGGACTGAACTTCGGGCTCTTCTATGTCGGCCTGGGGCTCGGCTCGGGAAGCATGTCGGCCGTCGCATATCAACTCGCCACGCCCTTCACCGTCCTGTTAGCGTGGCCGCTGCTCGCGGAGAGGCCGTCTCTGACCACGTCCGCCGGAGTGGTGCTTGCATTCGTCGGCGTGGTCGTGTTGGCGGCGGGACCCGGCCTGTCGGCAAACGCGCTTCCGCTGCTGCTTGTGGTCGGGGCCGCCTTCGCGTTCGCGGTGTCCAACGTCTTGACGAAGCGCTACGGCCCTTTTGATGCCCTGATGTTGATGGGGTGGTCGTCGCTGCTCACTGTGCCGCAGGTCATGTCGATATCGTTGCTCCTCGAACATGGACAGCTGGCGAGCCTTGTCACCTCGGATGAACGTGGTTGGCTGGCACTCGCATACACAATTTTCATCGGAGGAATTGTCGGCTTTGGCCTTTGGTTCTGGCTGATCGCCCGCTGCTCCATGGGCCGCGTCGCACCCTTCGGCCTGCTGCTGCCGGTGTTCGCGTTGACTTCGAGCGTGTTGTTCCTTGGCGATCCCATGACCCCAAAGTTGATTGTCGGTGGGCTGCTCGCGATCTCCGGCGTCGCCATCACACAAGTAAGATCGACCGCTCGGCCAATATGAGCTTGGAAGTCGTGTCGTGGCGACTTCCGGGTTTGGCACGAACGGGCCCCACCGTTCGGTCATGCGCCGGCGCCTGAAAAAGCGTGAACGGCCGCGGCCCCGGCTCTTGCGTCCAATTGCTTTAAGTGTAAAATGTTTAGGACTAAAGCGATGCCGGGCGGCCTCATCCCAAAACCGGGGCAAATGCAAATGTCGGATGCAATCCAGAAGCTTGGTCCATCGGGCCACGTCGATGATTTCTCGCGGCGGAATCTGCCGCCGCCGGATCAGTGGCCGGAATTGCGGCTCGACCGGCCTGAGTTTCAGTACCCTGAATATCTCAACGCCGCGGTCGAATTGACCGACCGCATCGTCGAGAAGGGGCTCGGCGATCGCATCGCGCTGATCGGCAACGGCCGCCAGCGCACCTACAAGGAACTGGCGGACTGGTCGAACCGGCTGGCGCATGCGCTGGTGGAGAATTACGGCGTCAAGCCCGGCAACCGCGTGCTGATCCGCTCGGGCAACAATCCGGCGCTGGTCGCGGCATGGCTTGCGGCGACCAAGGCCGGCGCCGTCGTCGTCAACACCATGCCGATGCTGCGCGCCGGCGAGCTGACGAAAATCGTCGACAAGGCCGAAATCGCGTTGGCGCTGACCGATAGCCGGATCGCCGACGAACTGGTCGCCTGCGCCAAAACCAGCCGGTTCCTGAAACAGGTGGTGAATTTCGACGGCACCTCGAACCATGACGCCGAACTCGACCGGGTGGCGCTGAACAAGCCGGTGCGGTTTGACGCCGTCAAGACTGGCCGCGACGACGTCGCGCTATTGGGATTTACCTCCGGTACCACGGGCGAGCCGAAGGCGACGATGCATTTCCATCGCGATCTCCTGATCGTCGCCGATGGCTACGCGCGCGAGGTCCTCAACGTCACGCCGGACGATGTCTTCGTCGGCTCGCCGCCGCTGGCGTTCACGTTCGGACTTGGGGGGCTGGCGATCTTCCCGCTGCGGTTCGGCGCGACCGCGACGCTTCTGGAAAACGCGGCACCTCCCGAGATGGTCAGGATCATCGAGACCTACAAGGCGACGATCTGCTTCACCTCGCCGACCGCCTATCGGGCGATGATGGCCGCGATGGACAAGGGTGCGGATTTGTCATCGTTGCGGCTTGCGGTCTCGGCGGGCGAAACGCTGCCGGCACCGGTGTTCGAAAGCTGGACCAGAAAGACTGGAAAACCGATCCTCGACGGCATCGGCTCGACCGAATTGCTGCATATCTTCATCACCAATCGGGTCGGCGATGCCTTTGCCGGAAAGACCGGCCGTCCGGTTTCGGGTTATGAGGCAAAGATCCTCGACGCCGACATGAATGAATTGCCGGCGGGTACCGCCGGCAGGCTTGCGGTTCGCGGTCCCACCGGATGCCGCTATCTCGCCGATGGCAGGCAATCGAATTATGTACGCGACGGCTGGAATTTGACCGGCGATACTTTCGTTTGCGACGAGCAGGGGCGCTTCTCTTTCGTCGCCCGCTCGGACGACATGATCGTTTCTTCCGGCTACAATATCGCAGGTCCCGAGATCGAAGCAGCCTTGCTGACGCATCCGGCCGTCGCCGAATGCGGCGTGGTCGGGGCGCCCGATGAGGCGCGCGGCATGATCGTCAAGGCCTATGTGGTCGCAGCCGCCGGGATCGAGGCTGACGAGCGGCTGGCGACCGAATTGCAGGACCACGTCAAGCGCGAGATCGCGCCTTACAAATATCCGCGCGCGATCGAATTCGTCGCGCAATTGCCGAAGACCGAGACCGGCAAGTTGAAGCGATATGCGCTGCGCCAGATGGCGCAGGAAGGCGGTGACTCGGCCGGGATGGCCGCGGAATGAATGCAACTGACGTGATGGAGAACGGTTCGTGAGCACGCCAACTGCGCCCACGCTTGCTGTGTTGCCGAAGGCCAAGGACGAGAGTTCTACCCCGCAAGTCCTGCAGCCGAGCGGCTGGCCGATGCCGAAGGGTTATGCCAACGGCATGGCCGCCGACGGCAGGCTGGTGGTGACCGGCGGCGTGATCGGCTGGGATCATCACGGACACCTGCCGGACGGTTTTGCGGCGCAGGTTCGCCAAACGCTCGGCAACATTTCGGCGATCCTTGGCGAGGGCGGCGCCAGGCCCGAGCATCTGGTTCGGCTGACATGGTATGTCGTCGACATGGAAGAGTATCTTTCGAACCTGAAGGCGCTTGGCCAAATCTACCGCGACATTTTCGGCGCGCATTATCCGGCGATGGCGCTGGTCCAGGTGGTGCGCCTGGTCGAACAGGCGGCGCGGGTCGAGATCGAGGCGACCGCGGTAGTGCCGCGCTAGGATCGGCGCAAGGCCAACTGCTTTTCGGATTCTTCAACATCATCAGCGACAAGGCGTGCCTTGATTTCGCCGTTCTCGCATCTTCGAACCCCTGATCGACGCGGAAAGTTGAGGCAAATCCTGCAATCGTTATTGGGTTGCAATTTATTAAAAAGCATCGTGTACGGGAATTTGCTTTTCTCGATGCCGGTTTCGGGCTATAAGCTCTCGCTGCTTACCGTCACATTCCGCGTATTTTCAGGGAGGTCGGATATGGCAAGAACCGCATCACTTCATATCAACAACATGGAACAGCCCACGCTGGTTCGCGTGTCGCTGCCGACAAAGATCACGGAGCCGGAATTGGCACGGCTCACTGACCATATTGTGCAAAATATCGTTCGGCCGCACACCGGCTGCACCTGTCTTTCGGGCAGGATAAACGTGTTGATCGAGAGCGTGTTTCAGGAGGCCGTTCAGGTCGAGCTTTAGTCTCAGCCGAACGTATTCCGCATGAAAATCGAAAGAGCTCTGGTCGGGTTGCTCAACAACCCGGTGGTGCCGGCCGTCGTCGCCCATGCGCCGGATCTCGTCGAATATATCGACGTCATACCCGATCGGCTCTGGTATGATTTCGAATTCGGCGAGGCCGGTGGCAGGCGGTTTCGGCGCGTCACCGGTGCGATCGAGGAACTCAAGCAATGCGCCGCCGGGCGCGTTCTCGGCGGCCACTGCATCGGTCTGTCGCTGCCGAGCGCCATCCCGCTCGACCTCGCGATGGCCGAAGAAGTCGCCTTGCTCGCGCGCGAGCTGGAGTTTCAGTGGTTCAGCGAACATTTGAGCATGTTCCTGGTGGCGCATGGCAGCGTTCCCAACGCCCAAGCCGGCCTGGGGCTGCCGGTCGCCTTCGATGAAGAGAGTTTCGAGATCATTCGCCGCAAGCTGGTGATATTGAAGCCGATGCTCGGCTGCCGGATGCTGATGGAAAACACCGCCGTGTTCACGCCGGTGCCCGACAGCGACATGAGCGAACCGCAGTTCCTCAACCGGCTTTACTCGGAAGCCGACTGTGGCACGCTGCTCGATCTGCATAACCTGTATGTCGGCCAGCAGAATGGCGTGCTGTCGTCGCGCCAGTATCTCGAGGAGATCAATCCAGCCTGCGTCGAGGAAATACACATCGCCGGCGGCGATGAACTCGCCGGCTTCTATACCGACTCCCATTCCGGCCTGACGCCGCCCGAAGTCTGGGAATGGGCCTACGAGTTCGGACCGCGCTTTGAAAATCTCCGCGCGATCGTGTTTGAATTCCACGAATCCTATTTCGAGAAACTCGGCATGCAGGGCATTGTGGAGGAATTGGAACGGATGCACCAGCTGGCGGATCGGCTCGCCTCGAGGACACAAAGCCGTGTTGCTTGAATTCCAGCAGGCGCTCGCCGATCTTGTCGCATCACCGGACTTCTGCCGGCAGGCACGCGCCGACCCGCAGGAGCTGATGCGGCGATACGATCTGTCGGCGCGCGAGCATCGGCGCCTCGTCGACATGGTCAATCAGCCCGGCATGGCGCTGAATTGCATGCTGTATCGTTCGAACCGGCTCGCGCCGCTGGCGCAAAATCTCTATGGCCTGTGCAACGCGCTCGGCGCACGTCTCGGACCGCTGCTGACCGAATATTCCGCGCTCTACCCGAACACGACCGTGCACTTCTATCTGGAATGCGACCGGTTCTGCAGCTTCATCGAGAAGAAAATGGCCGAGGGCTTGCATCTCGATCCGCAAGCGCAATCCGTCTTCGCCGAGGAACGTCTGAAAGTCCGGTTGAACCTGAAGGCCACCGAGACAGCGCTGTGAACGCAGCCGCCGGTCAGATCATCGGGACCCGCCGGGCGGCAACCGCGGCCGGCGAAATGACGTCGATATCGAGCGGCACCCGCCAGCGCTCGGTATAGCGCACCGCAGGCGCTGCGTTGCTGTGCTGCGCGCCATCCAGCACAAAGCCCTCGAAGCCGCCGTTCATCACCTCGTTGCATTTCTGCACATAGACCGGGAAACCGCCGATATAGGGCATGAAGACGCGCGGTCGGCCCGGGATGTTGGTGCCGACATACCAGGAGCTGCAGGTCGATCGCAGCGATACCGTCGAGACGTCGTTGACATGCTCGACCCAGGCGTCCTCCTCGCTGACCTTGGGCTCGATGGTCGCCGCGCCAATGTCGCGCATATGGCCCATGCAGTCCGCCAGCCAATCGACATGCTGCTCGATCGCCTGGATCATGCTGGCCAGCACGGAAGGGCTGCCGGGCCCGGTGATCATGAACAGATTGGGGAAGCCAGCCGACGCAATGCCGAGATAGGCGCGCGGCCCGGCGCGCCACTTTTCCGCAAGCGTCAGGCCATTGCGGCCGGTGATCGCAATCCTGTCGAACGAGCCGGTCATGGCGGCAAAGCCGGTGGCGCAAACGACGGCGTCGAGCTTGTATTCGACGCCAGCGACTTCGATGCCGTCGGCGGTGAAGCGTTCGATCGGCGATTTCGAGACGTCGACCAGTTTGACGTTCGGCAGGTTATAGGTCTCGAAGTAGCCGGTATCGACGCAGAGGCGCTTGCAGCCGAAAACATTTTCGGGACACAGCAACTCCGCTGTGGCCGGATCCTTCACGATGTTGCGGATCTTGGCGCGCGCAAAGTCGGCGATGGTGTCATTGGCGGCCTTTTCGAACAGGAGATCGCCGTAGGCGCCGAGAAAGGGCAGGCCGCCGCGCGCCCAGGCTTCCTCGTACTCCCTCTCGCGGTCCGCGGGCTCGGCCTCCAGCGCGGGCTTGGTGTTGAACAGAAAATAGAAGCCGGTCGGCCGCGCCCGCGCCTTCGCCCGCAGCGACGGGTAGTCGGCCTTGACCGCCTGCCGATATTCCGGCGTCAGTTTTTCGTTCCAGGCCGGCACCGACCAGGTCGCCGTGCGCTGAAACACCGTCAGCGTCGCGGCCTGCTGCGCGATGATCGGGATCGACTGGATCGCCGAGGAGCCGGTGCCGATCACGCCGACCCTCAGTCCCGTGAAATCGACACCTTCGTGCGGCCATTGCCCGGTGTGATAGACGGGCCCGCGAAAATCGGCCAGGCCCTCGAAGGCCGGGCGGTTCGGCGCCGACAGGCAGCCCACGGCCATGATGCAGAATTTTGCGCTGACCCGGTCGCCGCGATCGGTCTCGATGCGCCAGCGGCTCGCCTCTTCATCGAACGTCGCGTTGACGACGCGGGTGTCGAACACGATATGCCGGCGAAGATCGAAGCGATCGGCAATATGGTTGGCGTAGGAGAGGATTTCGGGTTGCGGCGCGTATTTCTCCGACCAGTTCCACTCCTGGTCCAACTCCTCCGAGAAGGAGAACGAGTACTGCATGCTCTCGACGTCGCAACGCGCGCCCGGATAGCGGTTCCAGTACCAGGTGCCGCCGACCCCGCCGCCCGCCTCGAACACGCGCGCCGAAAAGCCGAGTCCGCGCAGCCGATGCAGCATGTACATTCCGGCAAAACCGGCGCCGACGACAACCGCGTCGAAAGCCGTTTCCACCTCGCTTTGCCGCTGCTGTGGTGTGGCGGCGCTAACCTTCATGGTTCGCCTCGTGTTCTCAGTGGTTCCAGCCTAGCCTTGGAGGCTAACCGGATTGGCCCGGAAGTCCACTGTGATGCCGGCTCGACGGGTAGACGGCCACCGCATATCAGTGCCGAAACGCTCGAGGCGCGACGGTTCGCCGCTTACGCCGGCGCCTCCACTTCGCGACGTGAGGCCGCTTTCACCGTCAGCAGCAGCGTGGCGCAGGCGGCGATCAGCGCCGGCCCGCAGGCGCAGAGGAAGATTTGTTTCGGCGGCAGGCCGAACGCCAGCAGGGCGCCGCCGATCGCCGGACCCGCGATGCCGCCGAGCCGCCCGATGCCCAGCGCCCAGCCGACCCCGGTCGAACGGATGCGCGCCGGGTAGAGGCCTGCTGCCATCGCATTGGCGCCGAGCTGGCTGCCGATGATCGCAGCGCCCGCGCCGAAGATCGGGATCATGATGAACGGCACCGGCAAGGTATTGAGTCCGATCGCGAGTATGAAGATGACGCCCGAGGCGAAACTGCAGGCCAATACCCGCGGCGCGCCGAAGCGGTCGATCATGGGACCGAGCAGTAGCGTGCTCAGAACTCCGCCAAGCTGGAACATGCTGGCATAGAACACGGCGGTCTCCGGCTTCAGGCCGGAGAGGGTGAGGACCGTCGGCATCCAATAGCCGAACAGGTACAGGTTCAACAGGTTGGCAAAGAACGAGACCCAGAGCAGTAGCGTTGTGACCGCGAGCCCTCCGGTGAACAGCTGCCGCACCGGATTGCCGCGCGCGACATCGACCAGTTTCGATGCCACCATCTGGGCGCTGATGTTGAGCCGCCGCAGGATTTCCCGAGCGGAAGGTGTATCCACGTGATGGGCGATCAGGAATCGCGGCGACTCCGGCAGAAAGAACATCAGAATGGGAATCAGCAGCAGCGGCGGGACGCCGCCCGCAAGAAAGATGCTCTGCCAGCCATAGATCGGAAGGATCTGCGCCACCAGCTGCCCGCCGAGAAAACCGCCGAGCGTATTGCCGCAGAACATCAGCATGATCAGCGTGGCGCGCCGCTGGATCGGGCTGTAGTCCGCGGTCAGCGCCACCGTCGCCGGCATCGCGCCGCCGATGCCGAGTCCGGTCAGGAACCGCATCGCGGTGATCGAGGGAATCGACCAGGCGAGGGCGCTGAGCACAGAGAATACGGCGATGAAGCCGACGCTGACGATGAGCAGCGGTTTGCGCCCGAAGCGGTCACCGAGCGGGCCGGATGACAACGCCCCGAACAGGATGCCGACGCTCGACATCACGAACGCCGTGGTGAACAGCGGCGGCGCGACGCCCCAGGCTTTCGACAGCGAAGGCGCCGCCATCCCGATGGTGCCGAGATCGAAACCGTCGAACGCCTGCACCAGCGCGCAGAGCAGCACCACGCGCAACTGCAACGGGCCGAAGGGCTGGGTTTCAAGCGCCTCTTCGACAGGCGATCTCGCTTCGACGCTCATGGTGTCCTCCCCCTGATTTCTTGCCGTGGTGTCGTTACCGGAAGGCCGACACTCTTCTTGCGATTGAAATAGAGCCGGTCGCTAGGCCACGGCTTCCTCCGCCAGCGGCACCCGACGCACCTCGTGGGCCTGCAAGGCCGGCAACACGTCGCGCGCAAAGCGGCGGATCTGCTCCATGAACATCTCATGCGGCAGCGCGCCGCGGTTGAGGCTGATCTGGACCTGGTTGGCGCCCGCCGCCTCGGCGGCGCCGATGATGCGCTCGGTGACTTCTTTCGCCGTGCCGAGCGGCATGTTTTCCGCCTGCCGTTCGAAATCCGCCATTGTCATGTTGCGGTAGTCCTCGCGTAGGCCCGCCGCCGCCTTCATGTTTTCGGGGCGGACGTAGTCGTTCGAGGTCTGCGAGACATAACCGGCGTCGCGCTGCTTGGCGGTTTCGGTAAAATTGCCGTGGCTGAACAGCGTGCGGTTGAAATAGAGGTGATAGGGCGCGAATTCGCGCACCGCCTCGGCCTTGCTGTCGGCCACATAGGCCGACAGCGCGATCGAGAGATGGTGTGGCGTAATCTTGTGGCCGTTGGCGGCGAGGCATTTGGCGAAGAAGCGGATGATGTCTTCCTGCAGGCCGCCGCGGGCGAGACCCGGCGTGATAACCGCATTCTTCTTGCCGGCGAACTCGATTGATTCCTTGCTGCCCACGATCGGAATCCAGATCTCGGGGCCAGATTGCTGCACCGGCCGCGGCCAGAGTGCGACATCCTTGTAGGACCAGAATTTTCCGGAGTAGGAGAACACTTCCTCCGACCAGGCTCGGGTGACGATCTCGTAGGCCTCTTCGTAACGGGCGCGGGATTCGTTCAGCGGAATGTTGTGCACCTGGTATTCGCGCGGGATGCCGCGCGCGAAGCCCGAGATCAGCCGGCCGTTCGAGAGGCAGTCGAGCATCGCCAGCTCTTCGGCGAGCCGCAGCGGTTCGTGCAACGGCAACAGATTGCCGTAGATCAGGAGCTTCAGCTTCTTCGTCCGTTGCGCGGCGGCGGCCGCCATCAGGTTCGGCGAATTCATCAGCCCGTAAGGCGAACAATGATGCTCGTTAAAGCCGACGCCGTCGTAGCCGAGCCGATCCATCTCCTCCCAGGCCTCGAGATGCTCGGCATAGGTGCGAACCGCGACGTCGGCCTTGAAATAGCGGTTCGAGAGCGGGTAGGGCAACTCGCTGCCGACCTTGAGATGGTCGAGTTGTTCGCCGTAGGCGAGCAGATCAAAGACGAAAACCTTCATGGCGCCCTTCCCGGGGAGTTCTTGGGTCCGCTTTGGCGGCGGATTTTCATTGGGAGGTTAGGGCTGAAAGCTCGTCGAGCCAAACGGTTTATCGGATCGTGCCGCGGGGTACGGGCGCAGGCACTTCTGAACCCTACTAAGGTTGGCCCGGATCCTGCTTTGACAGGCTGGTCATAACCTGATCCATTTTCCGTCGCTCCAGGCCTCTGCGACGGACGGGGGCATCGAGAGATAAGTCAAGCATTCAGCAGCAGCGAGGAGCCGATCCAATGAAAGAGCGGGAACTTCGAGACCTGATTGCGGACGTAAAAACCGGCCGATTGTCGCGGCGGACGTTTGTCCAGCGGATGATTGCCGTTGGCCTGACGGCGCCGATGGCCGGCATGATGCTGAGCCAGTCCGGGGTGGCGATGGCTGCAACCGCGATCCCGTACAAGCCGACCAAAGCTGGCGGCGGCGGCCCGCTGAAGCTTTTGTATTGGCAGGCGGTGACCCTGCTCAACCCGCATTTCGCCGTTGGAACCAAGGATCAGGAAGGCTCCCGGATCTTCTACGAACCTCTGGCAGGGTGGGACGGCGATGGCAATCTGGTCCCGGTGCTGGCCGCCGAGGTTCCGAGCAAGGAAAACGACGGTCTCACCGAGGACGGCCTCTCGGTGATCTGGAAGCTGAAACGGGGCGTCAAATGGCATGACGGAACCCCGTTCACCGCCGACGACGTGGTGTTCACCTGGGAATACGCGCGCAACCCCGAAACCGCGGCGGTCACGATCGCGAGCTACAGGGATGTCAAGGTCGAGAAGATCGACGACTTTACCGTACGCGTGACCTTCGCCAAGCCGACCCCGTTCTGGGCCGACGCCTTCGTCAGTGCGAACGGCATGATCATCCCGAAGCACCTGTTCGCGGATTATACCGGCGCCAAGTCGCGCGACGCGCCGACTAACCTGAAGCCGGTCGGTACCGGTGCTTTTCTATTCGTCGATTTCAAGCCGGGCGACACGGTGCTCGCCAAGCTCAATCCCGACTACCACGTCCCGAACCGGCCGTATTTCGATACGCTGGAAGTCAAGGGCGGCGGCGACGCGGTGTCGGCCGCGCGCGCGGTGCTGCAAACCGCCGAATATGATTACGCCTGGAACATGCAGGTGGAAGACGAGATTCTGACCAAGTTGGAAAACGGCGGCAAAGGCAAGGTCAGCATCGTCGCGACCGGCAATATCGAGTTCATGATCCTCAACGTGACCGATCCCGCGGTCGAGGTCGACGGTGAGCGCTCGAGCATCAAGACCAAACATCCGCTGTTCAGCGACCCCGCCGTGCGCCAGGCCGTCAACCTGCTGATCGATCGTGCTTCGATCGAGAAATACATCTACGGCCGCACCGCGGTCGCTACCGCGAACTTCCTGAACAACCCGGAACGTTTCCGATCGAAGAATACCAAATTCGAGTTCAATATCGAGAAAGCCAACGAGATTCTCGAGGCCGCCGGCTGGAAAAAGGGCACGGACGGCGTTCGCGCCAAGGACGGCAAAGCGCTGAAGTTCGTATTCCAGACCTCGATCAATGCGCCACGGCAGAAGACCCAGGCCATCGTCAAGCAGGCGTGCCAGAAGGCAGGCATCGAAATCGAACTCAAGTCGGTGGTGGGATCGGTATTTTTCTCGTCGGATACGGCCAATCCCGATACCTACACGCATTTTTACTGCGATGCAGAGATGTTCACTACCACGATGCTGCAGCCCGATCCGCAAATCTTCATGAACCAGTACCTGACCGCGGAAGTGGCGACCAAGGCCAATAAATGGCAAGGACGCAATATCTCCCGTTGGACCAGCAAGGAGTATGACGAGCTCTATCGTCAGGCTGAGCGCGAACTCGACGCGGTGAAGCGGGCGGCGATCTATATCAAGCTCAACGACATGGTGGTCGACGACAATTATATCCAACCCGTCGTCTATCGGCCCAGGGTCACGGCCCTGAATGGCAAGCTGACTGCGCATCTCAGCGGCTGGGACAATGATTTGTGGCAGCTGGCGAGCTGGTATCGGGAGGCGTGAGAGACGTGAGATTTTCGATGCTCAGAATCTGAACCGGCGATCACGGGACGACGATGGGAAAATACATTCTCAGGCGCCTGATCATCGCTCTTCCCAGTCTGCTCGGCATCAGTCTTATTCTTTTCGTCCTGCTGGCGCTCGCTCCGGGCGATCCGTTTGGCGAGCTCGCCGCCAATGCCAATATTCCGCCCGAGGTCCAGGCGGCGCTGCGGGTGAAATTCGGCATCGACGATCCCATCCTCGTCCGCTACCTGCGCTGGCTCGTTGCGATGTTGCACGGCGACTGGGGCTTTTCGTTTGCAAGCCGGATCGACGTCGACCGGCTGATCCTGCAGCGCGTCCCCACCACGTTGTTCATCGTCGGCTCGTCGCAGATCCTCGCTTTGGCGATTGCGCTGCCGGTCGGCGTCTATGCCGCGATGCGGCCCTATTCGATCTTCGACCAGATCGCCAACACGCTCGCCTTTGTCGGGTTTTCGCTGCCGACGTTCTTCACGGGACTGCTGCTGATCCTGATCTTCAGCGTCAATCTCGGCTGGCTGCCTTTCGTCTACCGCGTCGATATCGACGCCACCGGCTGGCACTGGTACTGGGAATATTTCAAGCAGGCGATCATGCCGGTCTCGGTCCTCGGGCTGTTTCAGGCGGCGTCCTACACCAGGTACGTGCGCTCCGCGGTGCTCGACGTCATCCGGCTCGACTACGTCACGACCGCGCGCTCCAAGGGACTGAGCGAGGGCAAGGTCGTCCTCAAGCACGTGGTCCGCAATGCGTTGATCCCGGTGGTGACGCTGGTCGCGCTGCAGATGCCCGCGGTGTTCGGCGGCGCCATCGTCACCGAACAGATCTTCCGCATTCCGGGCATCGGCTCGCTGCTGATCACTGCGATCCTCGCCAATGACACACCCGTCATCATGGCGGTGACCTTTGTATTCGCCTGCCTCGTCGTCATCTTCAACCTCTTGGCCGATATCATCTATGGCTGGCTTGACCCACGCATCTCCTACCGTTGACGTTGTCCTCCCGCGCGAGGGCAGCCGGCGCCGCATTTCGCCGGGGCTCGAGGCGTGGCGGAAGTTTCGCCGCCATCGCATGGCCGTTGCCAGCGTGGTGATTTTGACGGCCATCGCCCTGGCCGTCTTGTTCGGCCCGCTGGTCTGGCGCGTGCCGATCAACGAGATCGATTTTACCGCACGGCTCAGTGCGCCATCATGGCAGCACCCGTTCGGTACCGACGATCTCGGTCAGGATCTGCTGGCGCGCATGCTTTATGGCGGACGGATTTCGCTGGCGGTGGGTTTCGCGGCCATGGCGGTTGCCATGGTCGCCGGCACGCTGATCGGCGCGATCTCGGGCATTTCCCGCGGCAGCGTCGATGCCGTGCTGATGTGGATCACCGACCTGTTCCTGTCGCTGCCGCAATTGCCGCTGCTGTTGTTGGTGATTTATCTGTTCCGGGATTATCTCAAAAGCCTGGTCGGCCCCGAGGGCGGCGTCTTCATCATGATCGTGCTCGTGATCGGCGGCTTTCGCTGGATGCCGGTGGCGCGGCTGGTCCGGGCCCAGTTCCTGTCGCTGCGCGAGAAGGAATTCGTCGAAGCGGCCCGCGCGCTCGGCGCCACGACGCCGCGCCTCGTGATCAGGCATATCCTGCCGAATTCGCTCGGACCGGTCATCGTGGCCGGGACCATCGACGTCGCGGCGGCGATCATCGCGGAATCGACGCTGTCGTTCCTTGGCCTCGGCTTTCCACCTGATATTCCGACCTGGGGGCGGTTGTTGTTCGATGCCAAGGACTATCTCGACATCGCGCCGCATTGGGCGCTTTTTGCCGGCGGCGCCATCTTCCTGACCGTGCTTGCCATCAATTTCATCGGCGACGGATTGCGCGATGTGCTCGATCCCCGGAAAGTCATGTGAATCGAGCGATGGACCTCGACGGCAAATCCGCAAGCGAAGCCGCGCTGCTCGATATCAGGGGGCTCAAGACACATTTTACGACCGACGACGGCACCGTGCATGCGGTGGATGGCGTCGATCTCACCGTCGAACGCGGCGAGACGGTTTGCGTGGTCGGAGAATCCGGCTGCGGCAAGACTGTCACGGCACTGTCCGTGCTCAAGCTGATCGCGATGCCGCCGGGACGCATCGCCGGCGGCCAGATCCTGTGGCAGGGCCGCGACATCGTGCCGTTGCCGGCCGACGAGATGAACCGCATCCGCGCCCGCGAAATCGCCATCGTGTTCCAGGAGCCGATGACTTCCCTCAACCCGGTCTACACCATCGGCGACCAGATCGGCGAAGTGATCGCGCTGCACGAGGGACTGAGCCGCCGCGCCGTGCTGGAACGGACCATCGACATGCTGGCGCTGGTTCAGATTCCGAATCCGGCCCGCCGCGTCCACGATTATCCGCATCAGTTCTCCGGGGGAATGCGGCAACGCGTGATGATCGCGATGGCACTGTCGTGCCGTCCAAAACTGCTGATCGCCGACGAACCGACGACGGCGCTCGACGTCACGATTCAGGCGCAGATCCTGGATCTGCTGCAGGACATGAAATCCCGCTTCGGGATGTCGATCATGCTGATCACCCATGCCATGGGCGTGGTGGCCGAGGTCGCGCAGCGCGTCGTGGTGATGTATGCCGGGAAGGTCGTCGAGGAGGCATCGGTCGAGCGGTTGTTTGCAAATCCCTGCCACCCCTATACCCGGGGCTTGATCCGCTCGATTCCGCGCATCGACATGACGATCCTCCGCAAGACTCGTCTGGAAACCATCGCCGGCGTCGTGCCCAGGCTGCTGGACCCGCCTCCCGGCTGCCGTTTTGCCCCGCGTTGCCGGTTTGCGACGGATGAATGCGGGCGCGTGCAGCCGGCGTTGCGCGAACTCGAGCCGGGCCACAAGGTGGCGTGCATCCATGCGGAGGCGGTGGCCTTGCAATGAATCAACCTCTGCTCGGTGTCCGCGGCCTGACCAAGCAGTTCCCGCTCAAGGGCGGCCTGTTCAGCGGTCACGCCGGCAGCATCCATGCGGTCAGCGGTGTCGATTTTCATATCGACCGCGGCGAAACCCTTGGCCTGGTCGGCGAATCCGGCTGCGGCAAATCGACCACCGGACGATGCGTGCTTCGCCTGATCGAACCGACCTCGGGGGAGATCAAGTTTGAGGGCAAGGATGTCCGAGCGCTGCATGCCGGCGAGCTTCGCAACCTGCGCCGCGATATCCAGATCATATTTCAGGACCCCTATGCGTCGCTCAATCCGCGCATGAGCGTCGCCGCGATCGTCGGCGAAGCCCTGATCATCCACAAATTGACCACCACCAGGCGGCAGTTCGAGGAGCGTGTCGTCAGCCTGCTCGAGACCGTCGGTTTGCAGGCCGATCATTTGAGCCGTCATCCGCATGAGTTCTCCGGGGGGCAACGCCAGCGCATCGGCATCGCGCGCGCGCTCGCCGTCGAACCAAAGCTGATCATCTGCGATGAGCCGGTGTCGGCGCTCGATGTATCGATCCAGGCCCAGGTCATCAATCTTCTGGAAGACCTGCAGCAGAAGTTCGGGCTTGCCTATCTCTTCATCGCCCATGACCTGTCCGTCGTCGAGCATATCAGCAGGCGCGTCGCGGTGATGTATCTTGGCTGCATCGTCGAGACCGCGAGTGCGCGGGAGCTTTATACCTCGCCTCTGCACCCCTATACGGAAGCGCTGCTTTCCGCGGTTCCGATTCCCGACCCGAAGGTGAAACGGCAGCGCGTCAGGTTGCGCGGCGAGGTGCCGAGCCCGACGCACCCGCCGTCGGGCTGTCATTTTCACACCCGCTGCCCGATCGCGCAGTTTCCGCTATGCAAGAGCGAGAAGCCGGCGCTCAAGCAAAGTTCCGACGGGCATTGGGTCGCCTGCCATTTCCGCTGAAGCGGCCCGCAAAAACAAAAATATGTCCGCTATCTCTGGATAGCGGACATCCGTTGGCGGTCTCGATGACCTCAGGCGCTAGTGCCGATACGACGGATCGACACGGTCGAGCTTGCGCAACAGCGCCGGCCAGCCCAGATCGCCGTTGCGGTTGGGCAGGTTCGCGCGCGGCTTGACCTTGTCGAAGGTGGCTTCCAGTACGTCCTGCGGCGGGTAGACCAGCTTGGTATTGCAGGACAAGGCCATCACCTGCACCTCGCAGGCGCGCTCCATGCGATACAGGATGTTGAAAGTCGCGGGGACGGTGCGTCCGACCACCAGCAGGCCGTGGTTGCGCAGTATCATCGCCTCGTGGTCGCCGAGGTCTCGCACCAGCCGCTCGCGCTCGCCGACATCGTCGGCGATGCCCTCAAAATCGTGGTATCCGATGTGGAGGAACCGCATCGAGGTCTGCGCCAGCGGCAGCAGCCCGCATTCCATCGCCGAGACCGCCATGCCGGCGGGTGTGTGGGTATGCGCGACGCAATCCACGTCGTGGCGGGCCATGTGGATGGCGCTGTGAATGACGAAGCCGGCGGCGTTGACGCCATAGTCGGAGGCGTTGAACAGCACGTTGCCGTCGAGGTCGATCTTGATCAGGCAGGAGGCATCGATTTCCTCATAGAGCATCCCATAGGGGTTGATGAGGAAGTGATCGTGGGTGCCGGGCACGCGGCAGGAGATGTGGTTGGCGATCATCTCGGTCATGCCGTACATCGCGGTGAGGCGGTAGCAGGCGGCGAGATCGACGCGGGTTTGCCACTCCTCCGCGCTCACCTGTTCGCGGACCGATTTTACTGCTCGGATGGCGGGAGAATTGACGGGAGGGGTCATGGAGCTTCTCTGTTGGGACGGGTGATCGACAGGACTGCCAGTAACCTCAGGATACCTGCAACCGCTGTTGCACCGCAAGGCGCCGTCGCTTCTATCCCTGCAACCCAGCCATCGCCAATGCGCGGGCGCGTCGGCGGATCACCCCTCAAAGTGAGGCAAACACCGGCCGGTGCGCTCCCTCTCCCGCACTTGCGCGCACTTGCGGGGGAGGGCTGGGGTGGGGGTGCCCGACCGGAACGCCGGCGGAAGCGGAGAGAATTCCCCCACCCGGATCGCATCTTCGATGCGATCCGACCTCCCCCGCAAGCGGGAGAGGTGCAGCGGCGCCTGCTGAAGCTGACGATTCTATTTCGCGAATCCAGCGATGGATGCCGCTCCACAGCTTTGCGGCAGCGCAAAAACCCCGTCGTCGCAAATCCTTCATCCGCGGCCTATACTTGGTCGCCGTTGATGTCGACGTCCCGATCGGCCGGGAAATTCCTTCAAAACCGGAGCCCATTTCATGAAGACCGTCCGTTTTTTCCTCGCCTTGCTGGCGCTGTCGTTGCTGGCGCCGCTCAACTCCGCCAAGGCGGCCGACGTGATCTGCTACAACTGCCCGCCGGAATGGGCGGACTGGGCCTCGATGCTCAAGGCGGTCAAGGCCGATCTCAACTACGATATTCCCCACGACAACAAGAATTCGGGCCAGGCGCTGGCGCAGATCCTGGCCGAGAAGAGCAACCCGGTCGGCGATATCGGCTATTTCGGCGTCACTTTTGGCATGAAGGCCAAGGCGGAGGGTGCGCTCGAGCCCTACAAGCCCGCCCATTGGGACCAGGTGCCGGCGGGTCTGAAGGATCCCGACGGCTACTGGACCACGATCCATTCCGGCACGCTCGGGCTATTCGTCAACAAGGACGCGCTCGGCGGCAAGCCGGTGCCGGCCTGCTGGAAGGACCTGCTGAAGCCGGACTACAAGGGCATGGTCGGCTATCTCGATCCGTCATCAGCCGCTGTCGGCTATGTCGGCGCGGTCGCGATCAATCTGGCGCTCGGCGGCTCGGCGTCGAATTTCGATCCGGCCATCTCTTTCTTCAAGGAGCTGCGCAAGAACGATCCGATCGTGCCGAAGCAGACGTCTTACGCCCGCGTGGTTTCGGGCGAGATGCCGATCCTGCTGGATTACGACTTCAACGCCTATCGCGCGAAATACCAGGAGAAGGGCAATTTCGAGTTCGTGATCCCCTGCGAGGGATCCGTCGTATTCCCCTATGTCGTCGGCCTCGTCAAGAACGCGCCCGACAAGGCCAAGGCCGAGAAGGTGCTGGACTATCTGTTGTCCGACAAGGGCCAGGCGATCTGGACCAACGCCTATCTGCGCCCGGCGCGCCCGATCGAATTGCCGGAAGCCGTGAAAGCCAAATTCCTGCCCGACAGCGATTACGCCCGCGCCAAGGCCGTCGACTGGGGCCAGATGGAGGGCGTGCAAAAAGGTTTTGTCGACCGCTATCTCGCCGAGGTCCGCTGATGCACTATGATGCCCCGCGCCAGGGGCATCATTTCTTCATGTCGCATCGATCTTTCGTCTGGCTCTGTCTCCTGCCGCTCGCCGTGATGACGACGGCGTTCTTTCTGTTGCCGATGGCGCGGCTGGTGGTGACGGGAGCCGAAGGCCCGCAAGGGCTTGCAGGATATCTCGCGATCCTGACCGAGCCGCGCTACCGCGCCACCCTGATCAACACCGTGCTGCTGGCGGCCGCGACCACGGTCGCAACCCTTGCCATCGCCACCGTCGCGGGGATGTTCCTGCAGCGCCATCGCTTTCCCGGCCGCGCGGTGCTGATCGCAATGCTGACCTTTCCGCTGGCGTTTCCCGGTGTCGTCGTCGGTTTCCTCATTATCCTGCTCGCCGGGAGACAGGGCCTGATCGGCGATCTCACCAACCGCCTGTTCGGCGAAAAACTGGTGTTTGCCTATTCGATCTACGGGCTGTTCCTGGGTTATCTCTATTTCTCGATCCCCCGCGTCATCCTCACCATCATGGCGGCAGTGCAGAAGCTCGACACCGGCCTCGAGGAAGCCGCGCGCTCGCTCGGCGCGAGCCCCTGGGCGGTGCAGCGCGACGTGGTGCTGCCGGCGCTGGGGCCGGCGTTTGTGGCCTCCGGCGCGATCGCCTTTGCCACCGCGATGGGCGCGTTCGGCACCGCGTTTACGCTTGCGACCAATATCGATGTGCTGCCGATGCTGATCTATACCGAGTTCACGCTGGCCGCGAATTTCGCGACCTCGGCCGCGCTGTCGATCGGGCTCGGCATCATCACCTGGGCCATCCTGGCGCTCGCCCGCTCCTTCAGCGGCAGCGCGGTCGCGGCGGCTGGATGAGACCATGCGAGACCGCCTGATTTTCACCGGCCAACTGATCTTCACGCTGCTGGTCGCAGCCTTCCTGGTCGTGCCGGCGATCCAGTCGATCATCGCGGGTGTTACCGTAAACTATTTTCGCGGCATATCGTCGGGGCTCACCCTGCAATGGGTGTTTCAGGTCTGGGACCTCTATGCCGGCACCATCCTGCTCTCATTCCTGATCGCCTTTGCGACGCTGGCGGTTACGCTTTTCGCCGGCGTTCCCGCGGCCTATGCCCTGCACGTGCGGGGAGGGCGGCTGTCGCGCGTGGTCGAGGAGATCATCACCTTGCCGCTGGCGATCCCCGGGCTTGCGATCGCGCTGGCGCTGCTGCTCACCTACCAGGGTTTCAGTGATTTTCGCCGCTCCTGGCTGTTCATCCTCACCGGCCATGTCGTCTTCACGATGCCGTTCATGGTGCGCTCGGTGATGGCGGTGTTCGCGACCGTCGACATCAGGACGCTCGACGAGGGCGCGGCCTCGCTCGGCGCCTCGCCCTGGCGGCGGTTTCGCGACGTGATCGTGCCCAACGCGCTGCCGGGAATTCTCGCCGGCAGCCTGATGGTGGTGACGCTGTCGCTCGGCGAATTCAACCTGACCTGGATGCTGCATACGCCATTGACAAAAACGCTGCCCATCGGGCTTGCCGACGCTTACGCCTCCATGCGGCTGGAAGTGGCCTCCGCCTATACGCTGATCTTCTTTGTCATGATCATTCCGCTACTGGTGGCGATGCAGATATTTGCCGACAGGGAGCAGGCGCGATGAACGCGGCCATCGGACACGGCGCCGCGGTGCGCGTCGAGAACTGTGGCAAGACGTTTGCCGACGGCACCCGTGCGCTGGCGCCCGCAACTCTCGACATCGCCCGCGGCGAGACGCTGGTGCTGCTCGGCCCTTCCGGCTGCGGCAAGACCACGATGCTGCGCATCATCGCCGGCCTGGAATTGCCGGATGCCGGCGGGCGCGTGCTGTTCGACGGCCGCGACATGACGTCGGTGCCGATCGAGAGCCGCAATGTCGGCATGGTGTTCCAGTCCTACGCGCTGTTTCCCAACATGAGCGTCGCCGACAATATCGGCTACGGCCTGAAGATCCGCGGCATGGCGGCGAAGGAGCGCGCCGCGCGCGTCGCCGAACTGGTGCGGCTCACCAATATTTCGGGGCTGGAGAACCGCCGCATCCACCAGCTCTCCGGCGGCCAGCGCCAGCGCGTGGCGCTCGCGCGCGCGGTCGCGATCCGGCCCGGCATCCTCCTGCTCGACGAGCCCCTGACTGCGCTCGACGCGGCACTTCGCGACCGGCTGCGTGGGGAACTCAACCGGCTGTTGCGCGCGCTCGGCATCACCGCGATCTATGTCACGCACGACCAGTCCGAGGCCATGGAACTCGGCGACCGCATCGTGGTGATGCAGAAGGGATCGATCGCCCAGATCGGCACGCCGCGCGAAATCTATTTCGCGTCGAAAAATCGCTTCGTCGCCGAATTCATCGGCGCCGCCAACATCATCGAGGCGCCGCTCGAGGCGGGCCATCTGGTGCTGCCGGGCGGCCGGCAGCCGGTCGGCGGCGACGCCAGCGTGCCGGCCGCCATCGCCATGATCCGCCCCGAGACCATCCGCATCGTCGAAGCCGAGGGCGCACCGCTCGCGGGGATGATCGACAGCGTCAGTTTCATCGGCGACCGGCAACGCATCATCGTCTCCGGCGCATCGGCAAAATTGCTCACCGTCGATGCCCCGAACACGGTTCTGGCCAGGGCCGGCGAACGGGTAGGGCTCTCGATCGCGCCGGAAGCCGTCAGGCTATTGCCACCGGAAAACTGAGAACGTTGATGCCGCAAAAGCCAGTCCTGATCGCGCAGATTTCCGACCTGCACATCAAGCCGCCGGGATCGCTGGCTTACGGCCGCGTCGACACGGCAGCCGCGCTGGTGCGATGCGTGGCGGCGCTGAACGCGTTCGGGCCAACGCCCGATTTTGTGGTGATCTCCGGCGATCTGGCCGATACGCCGGTGGCGGAGGAATATCAGCATCTGCAGCGCCTGCTGGCGCCGCTGCAATTGCCCTTCGCCGGCATTCCCGGCAATCACGATTCCCGCGAGCTGATGCGCGCCGCGCTTCCATCCGCGGCCTACGCGTCGCCATCCGGGCCGCTCGATCAGCGCATCGAAATCGGCGGGCTCGACCTGCTGCTGCTGGATTCCAGCGTCCACGGCAAACCGCATGGCCAGCTCGATGCGCCGACGCTGCAATGGCTCGAGGCCGTGCTGGCGTCTTCATCGGACCGGCCGGCGCTCGTGTTCCTGCACCATCCACCGTTCCTGACCGGCATCGGCCACATGGACCGCCAGAATCTCCGCAACGCGGCCGACCTCGCTGCCATTGTGCGACGCCACCCGCGCGTCCAACGCATCGCCACCGGCCACGTCCACCGCGCGACGTTTGCGACATTCGCGGGCGTCGCAACCACGATTTGCCCCGCGCCCAACCACGCCGTCGATCTCGATCTGGCCGAACAGCGCGAGCCCTCCTTCAAGGTCGAGCCGCCGGCGTTTCATTTGCATGTCTGGTGGCCGGGGGAGGGATTTGGGGACGTCGTGACCCATCAGGTCCCGATCGGGGAGTTCGACGGGCCGCACCCGTTTTTTGGCAAGGATGGGAAGTTGTTGTGAGGGGTGGAAGTTGATCCGTGAAGGTGGCAACCTCGCTTCCTGACGCAAACTACATCCCCCAGGAGCCCATGTCGCTCACCATCGATCCCATCACCCGATCCGTCGTCCAGCACCGGCTGAGCTCGATCGTCAAGGAAATGGGCGAAGCCATGCTCCGCACCTCCTATTCGCAGATCCTCAATTCCAGCCGCGATTTTTCGCTGGCGATCTGCGACACAAGCGGGCGCCTGATCGCGCAGGCCGATCACATCCCGGTTCACGTCGGCGCGCTGCCTTGGGCGACGCGCGCGGTCGAGGCGCGGTTTCAGGATGTCCGGCCCGGTGACGTGATCCTGCTCAACGATCCCTATCACGGCGGCAGCCATCTGCCCGATCTCACCGCTTTCGTGCCGGTGTTCGACGGGGAGCGGCGGCTGTTGTGGACCATCGTGCGCGCGCATCAGAGCGACATCGGCGGCGCCACCCATGGCGGCTACAATCCCGATGCGACGGAAATCTATCAGGAGGGGTTGCGCGTTCCGCCGGTCAAGTTGTACGAAGCCGGGCGCCTGCGCGACGATTTGCTCGACCTGCTGGCGCTGAATATCCGCAACCCCCGGGAGTTTCGCGGCGATCTCGCGGCGATGGTTGGCGCCGCGCATCTCGGCGAGCGGCGGCTGTCACGGCTGTTTGCGGAATTCGGCGCTGATGTCGTGGAGGCCGCGGTGGAAACCATCCTGGATACGGCCGAGCAGCAGGCGCGTGCGGTGGTGTCGACCTGGAAGGACGGCGTGTTCTACGGCGAGGCCTTCCTCGACGACGACGGCCATGGCCGCAACGACATCCGGATCGCGGCCAAGGTGACGAAAAAGGGCAGCGATATCGAGGTCGATCTGTCGGACTCCGATCCGCAATCGACCAGCTTCGTCAATTCATCGCATGCCAACATGCAGGCGGCTGTGGTGATGGCCTTTGCCTATCTGATCGATCCCGAGATTCCAAAAAATGCCGGCGCCTTGCGGCCGCTCACCATCATCGCCAAACAGGGCACCATCGTCTGGGCCGATCCCGGGCGGCCGGTGACGCTGTGCACCAGCCATCCGTCCAACGAAATCGTCGAGGCCATCATCAAGGCGATGTCGGCCTCATGCCCGGAGCGCGCCATGGCCGGATGGGGCCGCCGCTTCCGGATCGCGATCCAGGGCGAGGATCCGCGCACGCGGCGGAATTTCATCTGGCACATGTTCCAGGCGCGACCGGGCGGCGGCGCTTCCTCCGGCGGCGACGGCTGGTCGTCGATCGGCGAATGGCATTCGGTCGGCGGCATCAAGTTCGGCAGCATCGAGGTCGCCGAGGTGCGCTTTCCGCTGCATTTCCGTCACCACGAATATCGCGCCGGTTCGGGCGGCGACGGGCAGTTTCGCGGCGGCCTCGGCGTCGCGCTCGATCTGGTGCTGGAAACCGAAAAGCCGGCGCGGGGCAATACCGCGGGCGATGGCGCGCGCTACGGACCCTGCGGCATGCTCGGCGGCGAGGACGGCGTTCCCCACGATTATCGCCTAACATCGGCTGAACGCGCGCCTCGGGTGTTGCGCACCAAGGAAACCGGCATCGAAATTCTCCCCGGTGATTGCCTCGAAGTCCGCTCATCCGGCGGCGGCGGATGGGGCCCGCCGGCGTTGCGGTCCGGACACGCCCGCCAACGCGACCGTGAGCAGGGCCTGACGCATGACGGCGCGACGTCCGCGCGGGCGTCCTGACGATGTTCACCATCGGAGTTGACGTCGGCGGCACCTACACGGACGTGGTCGCGATCTCCGAGGACGGAAGAACCGTGTTCGCGAAATCGCCGTCGACTCCTGCCGACCAGTCGGTCGGCGTCATGGCCGGACTGGAAGAGCTGGCCGCGAGATTGAACCTGTCGCGGGAACAGATGCTCGCGAGAGCCGACCGGCTGGTTCACGGCACGACGGTGGCGACCAATGCGCTGCTGGAGCGAAAAGGCGCGAAGGTCGCGCTGATCACGACCGAAGGCCATCGCGATGTGATCGAGATGCGCGAAGGTCTCAAGGGCGACCGCTACGACCTGCGTTCGCCGCCGCCGGAGCCGCTGGTGCCGCGCGAACGGCGCTTTGGCGTGAGCGAACGGCTCAAGGCCAATGGCGAGATCGCGATACCGCTCGACGATCGCTCGCTGGGCGAGGCGATCGCTGCCGTCAGACACTCCGGCGCGACGTCGGTCGCGGTTTGCTTCCTGCACTCCTACCTCAACCCCGTGCACGAAATCGCAGCCGTCGAGCGGCTGGCACGCGAACTGCCCCACGTCAGCATTTCCGCATCGAGCGACGTGCTGCCGCAGATCAAGGAATATGAGCGGGTCTCGACCACGATCGTGAACGCCTATGTCGGCCCGCTGGTGCGGCACTATCTCGCCAGCCTGCAGCGGCGGCTCGTCGAGTCCGGATTCAAGGGTAGTCTGTTCGTCATCCTGTCGCATGGCGGCATGGCGCCGGTTGAGGAAGCCACGCGGCTTGCCGCAGGTACGGTATTGTCGGGGCCCGCCGGCGGCATTTCGGGCGCCAGGCGATGCGCCGACCTTCTCGGCATTGCCGATCTCGTGCCATTCGACATGGGCGGCACCAGCACCGACATCTCGCTGGTTACGGAGGGGCGCGCGTCGCTTTCCGCCGACGGCATGCTTGCCGGGCAACGCATCGCCTTGCGCAGCCTCGACATCGGCAGCATCGCCGCCGGAGGCGGGTCCATCGCCGGCGTCGATCCTGGCGGTACCCTGCATGTGGGTCCGGAAAGCGCCGGCGCCGTCCCGGGACCGGCCTGCTATGGCAACGGCGGTACGGCGCCAACCGTCACCGATGCCAATGTCATTCTCGGTTACCTCGACGCTGGCGCCTTCATGGGAGGAAAGCGTCCGCTCGACCGCGCCGCCGCGGAAGCGGCGGTCGATCGGGTCGCAGCGGCGCTGGGCCTGACGCGGCTCGAGGCGGCGGCCGGCATCTATCGCATGATCAACCTGAAGATGGCTGATGGCATCAGGCTGATGACGCTGCGCCGCGGTGTCGATCCCCGCCGCTTTGCGCTGCTCAGCTTTGGCGGCGCCGCCGGCCTGCATGCGGCCGAGGTCGCGCGCGAGTTGGAGATCAAGCGCATCATCGTGCCGTCGGCCGCGTCGGTGTTGTCGGCATGGGGCATGTTGACCAGCGATTTGCGCTACGAGGTGAGCCGCACGCATTATGGCGCGGGCTCGCGCATCTCGGCAGACGAGGTGCGCGGGCTGTTTGCGCAATTGGAGCAGCAGGCGGCAGGCCGGTTGCGCGCCTGGTTCGGCGGTCGCCTTACCATCGAACGATCGGCGGAAATGCGCTACGGCGAGCAGATCTTCGAGATCGACGTCCCGCTCGATGGCATCGACTGGGACGCGGCCGGGCTGGTGGACCGGATCGAGGATCGCTTTCACCGCCGCCACGAGGAGCTCTACACCTACGCCTCGCGCGACCAGGAGGTGGTGTTCGTGAACGCGCGCGTCGCGGCGGTCGGCGAAGTGTCGGAGCGCGGAAGCGACGCCGGCGCCGCGCCCTCAGCCGCGACATCGACATGCTCACCGCGCACGACACGGCAGGCCTTCTTCGGCCGATGGCGCGAGGTTCCCGTCTATTCGCTCGCCGCGCTCCGGCCGGGCCACGCTTTCGCAGGCCCTGCTGTTATCGAGGCCGAGACGACGACGGTCATCGTCGGCGACGGCGATCGCGTCGCCGTCAATGCGCTCGGCTGGCTGGATATTGCGCTGGCTTGAGGTGAAATGATCCGGCAGTCCGCCTCAGTCAGCCTTTGCCCCGCCCTTCGGTCGACGCCGCCAGCTTGCGGTAGGCCTCGACCGCGGTCTGCAACAGACGTTTTTCGCGCTTCGGGCTGAGAAATCGAAAGGACACTGCGGCCCCATCCTGGGGCAACGCGGCCGCCAGGGCGTGGCCCCTGGTATCGTCGTTCAACTGCCCGAGCGCGCGCTGCGCCCGGCGCAGATGCTTCAGCCCGGCCTCGAGCCGCGAAAATCTCTTGTGCGAAAACAGGTCTTCGAAGGTCTCGATCGAATAGCTCAATTTCTTGTTCAGCAGCCGCAATCGATGGCGTTCCTCCGCATCCATTTTCAGAAGCCTGCGGCTTTTCCGCAGCAGTTTCGCGAGCCATTGCGCCAGTTTCGCCGCGCTGTATTCGACGATCGGGACAGCGCGCTGTCCGGCGGCGTGGCTTTCTCCCGACGTGGACCAGGGTCCGCTCTCGATCCAGTCGGCGGTGCTTTCGACCAGATGCCGATAACGAACCGAGCGTAACGCCCGCGCCAGCTGGCGATGGCTTTCCGACCGTTTCGCCACCCAGGATCTGTAATAGGGGATGGCCCGCGGCTTCTGCTTGTCGAGCGCCTTCAGCCGTTCGATCGCGACGTCGAGGTCGCGCAGCAGGCCGAGGTGCCCGTTCAGCCACTTCAACTCATGCCTGATTTTGGTCTGCCTGATGTCGGCAACCATCGGCGAGAAGAACAGGATGGCGGTGCGCAAACGCGTGAGCGCGATGCGCATTCGATGCAGGGCACTGGCGTCGCCCTTGCAGGTCGCTTCATGATTTGCGGTCAAGTCCCCGAGGTAGCGGCGCCCCACCATCCGGAATGCCGTATCGCATGCCATCATCGCGTCGAGCCGCGGCGCGGGGCTGCGGCGCCCAGCTGCCTGCCGTGCGGTGGCTTTTTTCGCAGGTTTCGAGGAGGGTGGCATCGATGTTTCCGGGGTGCCTGTGACGCCCCTCAGAGCGCGATCTTACATTGTTTCAGGGTCTGCTCCGGCGTTCCGGAAGCATCGATGATGGTCCAGTCGAGCGCGCCGATATTATAGCGCTCCTGAAGCCCGGCAATGTCGGCCGTGGCGTCGGATGCATCTTTCTCGCGGCGGCCGACCCGGTTCAGCCGGGTCGCAAGGTCGGTCCGGAGAAAGAAGCCGGTAAACCGGACCTTGAGCCGCCGCGTGGCCTCGAAAATCGCCTCTCGCTCGGCTTGCTCGGCGAATACCGCGTCGGCCACGACCGAACGTCCCTGCGAAAGGATCCGCATCGCACGCTGCGTCAGGATTTCGTAGATCTGCGCCGTAATCTCCGGCCGGTAGGCGCTCTCGGGCAGGCGGTCGGTTTCGTTGACATGGAACAGCTGCTTGCGCAGCACGTCGCTGCGCAGCACCGCGGCGCCCGGCCTCGGCAGGAGGGACGGCGCGAGCGCGCGCGCCAGCACCGATTTTCCGGTCCCGGACAGGCCGCCGATCGCCACCAGTATTGGCGCCGGGTGGCCCGGCACCATCTCAAGCCTGCTTCAGTCCGAACAGGCGCGCCGCGTTGCCGCCCAAAATCGCCACCTTCTGCTTATCTGACAGAGTAGTTGTGGCGAAGACGTGATCGACCGGGTGCTGCTCCCAGGGAATCGGATGATCGGTGCCCATCACGATTTGGCTCGCGCCGACCTGCGCCACCAGATGGCGCAAGGCCTCCGGCGTGAACACCAGGGCGTCGAAATGCAGCTGGTTGAGATATTCCGAAGGCTGCTTCTTCAGCTTGATGTCGGGATTGCAGTTCTGCGGCGAGACGAAGCAGGCATGGTCGTCGCGCGCCGCGTACGAGCCGAGATAGCCGCCGCCGTGTGCGGCCAGGATTTTCAGGCCCGGGAAGCGGTCGAGCGTTCCCTCGAAGATCAAATGCTGTAGCGCGATCGTGGTATCGAGCGGATTGCCGATCGTGTTCGACAGCCAGCCATTGCCCTTGAAGCGCTTGGCGAGTTCCGGCGTGCTCTGCGGATGGATGAACAGGACGGCGCCGAGTTCTTCGGCCTTGGCCCAGACGGGGTGGAATTTGGGATCGGAAAAATCCTCCCCCATCACGCTGCCACCGATGGCGGCGCCGCGCAGGCCCTGCTTCTTGATCGCCGTTTCCAGTTGTTGCACGGCGAGGTCGGGAAATTGCAGGGAAAGCGTTGCGAAAGCCCCGAACCGGTCCGGCCGCGACGCGCATAGTTCGGCGAGCTTCTCGTTGTTGACCTTGACGATCGCGGCCGCCGTGTCGCGGTCCTTGCCGTACCAGAACGGATTGATCGACAATATCTCCATGTCGATCGCCATCGCGTCCATTTCCTTCAGGCGCTGCTCGATGACGATGAAATGCTCCGGGACGCCCTTGACCGGCGGCAAGATCTTGTCGGCGGCATCTCCCATCAAATTGAGAGCTTCATGAAAATAGCAGTGGGTGTGCGCATCGACGGTCATGACCCGCTTGCCGCCGACCTTGACGGGCAGGCGGGCCGTGCCCGGCTGGGCTCGCGCGCCGTGCTGCAGCCCGCAACCGCAGAAGACGATCCCGCTCGCCGCCGCGCCCTTCAGGAAGTTTCTCCGGGTGGTGGTCATTCTTGTTCCTTCCCTGACGGGCTGTTCTTGATTTCTTCCGCGTACATTGCCAAGCCGGAAGCGAGAGGGCAATGATTCCCTTAAGAAGTTCGCGGCCCGAATTCGGAGAGCCGTCGTGCAATTTGGCGAGAGATAGAGGGAAATCCGCTATGGGTCTGGTTCGTTTGCTGGCTGCGGCGGTGGCGCTGCTCGTCGGTTCGCCCGCGCTCGCGCAGTCGGTCTATCCCGACCGGCCCATCAAGATGATCGTGCCGCTGGCGGCCGCGAGCGCCGTCGATGTCGCAGCCCGCATCGTGACGCAGAAGATGTCCGAGAACATGGGCCAGCAAATCGTCATCATCAACCAGCCGGGTGCCTCCGGCTTGATCGGCGCCGAGCAGGTCGCCAAAGCCGAGCCTGACGGCTACACGATCGGCGGCTTCAACGACAGCGTCATGACCATGGTGCCCAACCTGCATGCGAGCATGCCCTGGGACATCATCCGGGACTTCGAGCCGGTGTCGCTGGTGGCAACCGTCGAGTGGGGACTGATCGCCGGCAACAAGACCCCCTACAAGACCGCAGCCGACCTGATCGCCGCCGCCAAGGCCGCGCCGGGCAAGATCGACTATGGCTCGGGGGGACCCGGCAGCCCGCAGCATCTGGCGATGGCAATGTTCGCCTCCGCTGCCGGCATCTCGCTGACCCATGTGCCCTACAAGGGCGCCACGCAGGCCGCGACCGACGTCGCCTCTGGCCAGATTCCGGTCGGCTTCCAGGGCATCGGGACCGTCGCAGCGCTGGTGCGCGGCGGTCAGCTCAGATTGATCGGAGTGACCACCGAAAAGCGCTTGCCGCAATTCCCCGATGTGCCCACCGTCTCTGAGTCCGGCCTGCCCGGATTTTTCTTCAATTCCTGGTTCGCGATCGTGGCTCCCGCCGGCACGTCGAGGGACATCGTCGCCAGGCTGAATACAGAGGTTCTCAACGCAATCGCCGATACCGAGGTTCGCCGCAAGCTGGAGGATTTGGGATTCACGGTGCGCGGGACGTCGGCCAGGGAGCTGGATGTCCTGACCCGCGATCAGCTCGCCAAATATGCGCGCGTGATCAAGGACACCGGAATCCCGCAGGAATAGCGCGACGGTTCCGTAAAGGTGGTGACTGTTTTGCAACCGGCGCAGGTGCAAATTATCGAAAAACCAGCATTGGTGGCGGTCTCCTTCCCCGCCGGTTGCAATAGTGCGGCCGGACGCCGCGGCGCGGGCATCGATTGAAGGCTTGCAAGGCGGTCCGGCTTTCTTGCTGTTGCGGTTGCGAAGGGGTATAATTTCCATCTCCAGCGGATTGATCGCTCTGTTCCAGCCGCATCGAGCCGATCCGCCAAAAACGGGCTTGTTGATTAATCGTGACCTTCGTGCCTCAGGACAGGACGGGTGACGCTCGGCCATTTCCGAGCAGCAAGCTTTCGGTCCTGCGCAAGCATCCGATCTTCTGCGATCTTGATCCCGACGCCCTCGACCAGCTTTGCCGCTACGCCAAGCACGCTTCGCTGAAGCGCGGCGCCACGATCTTCTCCAGGGGCGATGCCGGCACCTGCCTGTTTGCGGTGATCAGCGGCACGGTGAAGATCAGCATCTCCTCCGCCGATGGCCGCAACGCAATCTTCAACCTGATCGGCCCCGGCGAGATTTTCGGGGAAATGTCGGTGCTCGACAGCCAGGCGCGGTCCGCCGACGCCATTGCCAATACCAATTGCGAGGTTTTCATCATCGACCGCCGTGAATTCCTGCCCTTCGTTCGCAGCCAGCCGGAGCTGGCGATGAAGTTTATCGAACTATTGTGCACGCGGCTGCGATGGACCAGCGACCAGGTCGAACAGATCATTCTGCAGAACCTGCCGGGGCGGCTCGCCAGCGCGCTGCTTCGTTTGACCGACAAGCACAAGCTTGCGCCGGGAGGCCGCACCATCGCCGTGACCCAACAGGAAATCAGCGAGATGGTCGGCATGACGCGCGAGAGCATCAACAAGCAGCTGCGGGTCTGGGCGGCGCGCAACTGGGTCCGCCTCGAGCACGGCGCCATCGTGGTGTTGAATGAAGTGCCGCTGCAGGCGCTGGCGGAAGCCGGAGCGGCAACCGAAGACGATTAGAGCGCGGTCGGTCCGCCGCGCATCGTCCGCATCGTCTCTCACGAATCTTGCATACGAGCTGCGGTACAACCATCGCGTTTGGCGGGACGCGGGTTCCGGAATTTCAATTCGCAGCCAGTGTGAGCCAATTCACAGTGGTGTTGCCTGCATTGGGGTTAAGTCGTGCCGGGGTGATCGGCAAGATGGAGGCTTTCATGCACGGCACGTTCGAGCGGTCACGCGAAACTCGCAACGACGATGGCAACCGCGGTTCAGGCATCGGATTTCTGGCACTGCCCGTCATCATCGCGGTCGCCATGGTCGCGTTGGTGATTGCCAAGCCGGAGGCGTCCGTCTGGATCGCGCAGGCGGCGCAGGCCGAAGCCGGCTTCATCGTGCCGGATGCGGCTCCCACCCAGCTGGCGCAGCCGGCCGGCGAAATCCGCAGCGTCAAGGCCGATTGACGCGGGCGAACATCGCGTCGTCGCTGTTCGCACGTCTCTAGTTGGACACGTCTCTAGTTGGACACGTCGCGAACGGCTGCCGGTTGCTGCAGCTGCTGGTTTGCCGCGATCCAGGCGCTAAGCCCGCCGCGGTACCACAAGACGTTGCGATATCCCAATTGCATGGCTCGCAGCGCGGCATTGTAGCTTTCCCAGCATTTCGAACCCTGGCACAGGAACACCAAGGTTCGACTGGCGTCCTGCGAGGTCAACTGGGCGAGTACCGAGGAAAATCTGCGTTGAAGGCGATCCCTGAAGGTGCCGGGATCGCCTGCGCCGGGCATATAGATTGCTCCGGGAAGCGTGCGGTGACCGCCGGTGGTGTCCCTCAGAACGTCCACCACGATCGCGTCGGTGTTGATCAGATTGACCATTTCGCCAGTCGTGACGCGGCGGCCGCCGGGAATGATGAGCGGCGTTTGGCTGCCAACCTCCATTTTCAATTCGCTCTGCGGCGCGACGCCCCAGTCAGTCAGCTCGTCGGCAAAATTCTGGGACTGCTGGGGGCTGGACGGCGATGGACTCGCGGGCCTCCGACGTTTCAAGTCATTGACAAAGGAAATCGTCGTTTGATCGTTCGGATCGATGCGCAGCGCAGCCTGAAAATCCGCTGCCGCGTTGTCGTACTGATTGAGAAAATAGTATGCACGGCCCCTCATGCGATAGCCATAGATTGTGGTCGAATCCATTGAAATGCATCTTGTAAAATCCGTGATTGCATCCTGGTACTGGCCGACCTCGAGATAAGCATGCCCCCGAAATTCGTAGGCCAGCCGATAATCGGGAGAGAGCTCGATCATCTTTTGGGCATCGTCGAACAGCGCGCGCCACTGTTTCTTGTCTTCAAGGGCGAACGCGCGATTCTCATAGCCCCATAGCAGCTTGGGATCGAGCTTGATCGCCGTGGAGGTTTCCGCGATCGCTTCGTCCATCCGTTGCTTGCTTCTGAGCATGTAACCCCGATTGGCATGGGCGAGCGCATAGTTGGGATTCAAGGAGATGGCTTGATCGAAATCCTGCATGGCGCGATCGGTGTCGCCAAGATCGCGAAACAGGACGCCTCGATCATTCAGGAAGTACGGACTGGCAGGTGCGATTGCGAGCGCCTGATTGTAATCGCTCATCGCCAATTGAGCCTGCTTCAGGGAATAGTGAGCATATCCCCGCAGGTAGTATGCCTCGGCAAGTTGGTTGCCTTTCAGCTCGCCCGAAGCGATTCGACTTGAGCATGCCGTGATGCGCTGGTTGAAATCCTGCGATCTGCACGCGGATCCCACAACATCGACTTGCTCCGCCGGCTTTTGGGGAACGCTCTCGGCCGGCTTGCCCCAGGGAATGCTGCCAGGATGCGTCCATGCCAGAACGAAGACCAGCATCGCAATCGCCTGAGGCCAGATGATCCATGACATCCGATACCATCGGTCGTCATACCAAAGCCGACCGTGATCTTGCAGCCAGGAAGAAGTCCTCGCGTTCATAGACCTGGTCCTTTGCAGGGCCTCTACTTCATAGCCAGAAAGCGTGCCCGATGGACGACAACCGCCTTGCGCCTGCGTTGTTAAAGCATCGCCTCGAGAAATTATCCTGCATATCCTGCGCCAACAAGTGGAAACGCCGTCGAAGCATCGCGCCGGAGCAACGCCGCTGAGCTTCGCACAAGACCGTCAGCGGGCGGAACCGTGAGGCGTAAAAGCGCCCGGCGACAGGCTTTTTTGACAGGCGGCCCGACAAATTTCTTTGCGCCCTTTTGCGGTTTGAGTAGACTATTCGCGGCTGATGGGCGGTTGGTCAGGGGGCGAGGGCAATGTCTGAATCCGGGCAAACGCCGGCAACTGCAAGCGAGAAAGCGGCGAGCGCGGCTCCTCGATCCAAAGCGAGCGGCGGCCCCGGTCCGCGCGCGGCAATCATCGCCGTGGCGGGCTTTCTGCTTGTCGCCGGGGCTGTCGGGCTGGTGCTGCAGAAAACCGATCTCAGCCCGATGTCGGGCAGTTCGGCTCAACCGACGCTTTCATATGTAGCCCAGCGCGACATTCGTGCCGCCGCGGCTACGCTGACGCCGTCGGCAGCGGGACCACTGGTGCAGGACGCGGAGAGTTGCAAGATTCCGCTGGTCTCGATGACGATCGACAGGGGAGCAGCCGATATCGGCAGCACAATTCGAATCCGATCGGGTAGCTACGTTTCTCCCTATTTTACCGTCACGGAGGGCATGCAGAGGGTCGCGGTACCCTATCCGGCGCCTTACGGATCAGGCGTCGGCACCATTGTCGTTGAAGGCAACGCTCACGGTGCAATCCTTGGTCTCACCCCGACAAGGGTTATGATAGACCTCCCCGCTGCTCAGAGCATCCCCGTCGTATGGCGTCCCGTGAACCCCTGCTAGCTGAACCGCGGTCCGAGATGAAAAACCCGTTCAAGGACCAGCCGATCCTCCCGATCATCGTCGGGGGAGTTGCGGCTGCGGTTATCACCGCCTGGATTTTCAATCCGCAATCGGGGCCGGCGGGATGGATCAAGGGTCTGTCACCCTCGACGCAGGCCGTCTTGGGCGGCACCATGATCGTCCTGGTGCTCGCCAGCGTTGGCCTGCTGCTGACAATTGCCGCGTCGGTCGGCGCACGCACCGGGGCGCTGCAGCCGGCCCCGACCGGCGGCATGTCCGACGTGATCAAAATGCTGTTCGCTCCGCAGCGGACCGTTCCCGATACGCCACCCAACAAGGCCATCGAGGACCTTGAAGCCATGGTGGGGCTGGTGCCGGTCAAGCGCGAGGTCAACGGCCTGATCGCCCGGCTGCAGGTCGAGCAAAAGCGGCGCGCCCAGGGGCTACCCACGGCCGCGATGAGCCTGCACATGGTGTTCACCGGGCCGCCGGGCGTCGGCAAGACCGAGGTCGCGCGCGCGCTTGGACAAATCTACCGATCGCTTCGGGCGCTACGCGTCGGACACCTGGTCGAGGTTCAGCGCGCCGACGTCGTCGCAGGGTTCATCGGGCAAACCGCGCCCAAAATGCTGGATAAATGCAAGGAAGCGCTCGATGGAATTTTGTTCATCGACGAAGCCTACACGCTTGCAGGTACGCCCGGATCGAGCGGAGACTTCGGCAGGGAAGCGATCGACGCACTGCTGAAATTCATGGAAGACCACCGTGACCGCATCATGGTGATCGTCGCCGGCTATCCCAACGAGATGCGCCGTTTCATCGACGCCAATCCCGGCCTTGCCGGACGGTTTACAAAGACGATCGATTTTCCAGCCTATAGTGCCAACAATCTCTGCGAAATCTTTGGCGGCATGGCGGCGAAGCAGCATTTCACTTTGCCAGAAGGCTTTCAGTCCAGGGTCAAGCCCTGGATCAGCGAGCGATCACGCGCCCAGGACTGGGCCAACGCGAGGGAGATGCGCACGCTGTTGGAAAAGGCGCGGGAGGCGCAAGCGATGCGCATCTCGGTGGATCCGTCCGCCGACCTTTCGCGCATCGAAATCGCGGATCTGATGCGGGCAACGGGCCGCGGCTAGCATGATATGACGATAACGGCGCTCACGATCGTATTCATTCTCACCGCAGGGTTGAGCGTGACGTTCATCGCCGTGCGGCTGGTGCAGCAGCACGCTCAGCCCTCGATGGCGAATTCGCCCGATCTGATCCGTCCCATCACAATTGTCGACGCTGACGACACGCCCGAGACGTCACCCCTGGAGATGGCATTTACCAGGCTCGACGCCATGGTCGGGCTCGCCCCGGTCAAGCAGGAGATCAGAAGCCTGGTCGCGCGCATGTCGGTCGAGCAGAAGCGCCGGGATCAGGGTCTCGATGTCTCCGCGCTCAGCCAGCACATGGTGTTTACCGGACCGCCCGGCGTCGGCAAGACCGAAGTCGCCCGTCTCGTCGGCGATATCTTTCGAGGCTTGAAGGTGCTTCGCAAAGGGCACGTCGTCGAGACCGACCGTGCCGGCATGGTGGCTGGATACATCGGGCAGACCGCAACAAGAACACTGGAAAAATGCCGCGAGGCACTGGACGGCATCCTGTTCATCGACGAAGCCTACACCCTGGCCGCGGCGCACGGCGACAATTATGATCCCGGCAAGGAGGCGATCGACACGCTGCTGAAATTCATGGAGGACAATCGCGACCGCATCGTCGTGATCGTCGCCGGCTATCGAAATCAGATGCGGCGTTTCATCGACAGCAATCCCGGTCTGAACAGCCGCTTCAGCAAGACCGTCGAGTTTCCCTCCTATAGTCCCGCCGAATTATCGGAAATCTTCCGGCGCATGGCGGCCCGGCAACAGTTCAACCTGCCCGAGGGCTTCGAGGTCAGGCTCAACGCATGGATCGAGGGCCGCGCGACCACCGAGGACTGGGCCAATGCCCGCGAAATGCGCACCTTGCTGGAAAAGGCGCGCGAGGCGCAGGCGATGCGGATCTCGCTCGACCCATCGGCGGATCTTTCGCTGATCACGATCGAAGACATCGTTGTGGCGACCGGCCAGCAGGCCGAGGACAACGAAGCGCAGGTCGCCGCGGCGCTCGAAAGACTCGACGCCATGGTCGGTCTCGTCCCCGTGAAACAGGAGATGAAGGGACTGGTTGCACGCATGGCAGTCGAGCAGAAGCGCCGCGATCAGGGACTTCCCGTCGCCGCGCTGAGCCAGCACATGGTGTTCACCGGTCCGCCCGGCGCCGGCAAGACCGAGGTCGCGCGTGTCGTCGGTCAGGTTTTCCATGCACTGAAGGTTTTGCGCAAGGGACATGTCGTGGAAACCGACCGGGCCGGCCTGGTGGCAGGCTATGTCGGGCAGACCGCGACAAAAACGCTCGACAAATGCCGCGAGGCGCTCGACGGCATCCTGTTCATCGACGAGGCCTACGCGCTGGGTACGCCACCCGGCATCACCATAGGTCATGACTTCGGCAAGGAAGCGATCGAGACGCTGCTGAAATTCATGGAGGACAATCGCGGTCGGCTGGTCGTGATCGTCGCGGGCTACCGCAACGAGATGCGCCGCTTCATCGACAGCAATCCGGGGCTTAGCAGCCGCTTCAGCAAGACCATCGAGTTTCCGTCCTACGATTCCAGCGAACTCTGCGAAATCTTCCGCCGCATGGCCGCCCAGCAGAAGTTTGCGCTGCCCGATGGGTTCGAGGCCAAGATCAAGCCCTGGATCGAAAGCCGTTCGAAGGCCGAAGACTGGGCCAATGCCCGCGAAATGCGAACGCTGCTGGAGAAAACGCGGGAGGCGCAGGCATTGCGGGTTGCCAATGATCCATCTGCCGATGTTTCAAAGGTCACGATCGAGGACGTCGTCGTGGCAACCGGCCAGCAGGGCGAGGACAACGAAGCCCAAATTGCCGCCGCGCTCGAGAGACTCGACGCCATGGTCGGACTCGTCCCCGTGAAACAGGAGATGAAGGGGCTGGTCGCACGCATGGCAGTCGAGCAGAAGCGCCGCGAGCAGGGACTCCCGGTCGCGGCGCTGAGCCAGCACATGGTGTTCACCGGCCCGCCCGGCGCCGGCAAGACCGAGGTGGCGCGTGTCGTCGGCGAGGTTTTCCGGGCCCTGAAGGTGCTGCGCAAGGGACACGTCGTGGAAACCGACCGGGCCGGCCTGGTGGCGGGCTATGTCGGGCAGACTGCAATCAAGACGCTCGACAAATGCCGCGAGGCGCTCGACGGCATCCTGTTCATCGACGAGGCCTACACGCTGGGCACCCCGGCCGGCATCACCATAGCTCATGATTTCGGCAAGGAAGCGATCGAGACGCTGCTGAAATTCATGGAGGACAATCGCGAGCGCATCGTCGTGATCGTCGCGGGCTACCGCAATGAAATGCGCCGCTTCATCGACAGCAATCCGGGTCTGAATAGCCGCTTCAGCAAGACCATCGAGTTTCCCTCCTACGATTCCAGCGAACTCTGCGAAATCTTCCGCCGCATGGCCGCCCGGCAGAAGTTTGCCTTGCCCGACGGCTTCGAGGCCAAGCTCAGGCCCTGGGTCGAAAGCCGTTCGAAGGCCGAGGACTGGGCCAATGCCCGCGAAATGCGAACCCTGCTGGAGAAAACGCGGGAGGCCCAGGCATTGCGCCTTGCCAGTGACCCATCGGCCGATGTTTCAAAGGTCACGATCGAGGACGTCGTCGTGGCGACCGGCCAGCAGAGCGAGGACAACGAAGCTCAAATTGCCGCTGCGCTGGAGAAGCTCGACGCCATGGTCGGTCTCGTCCCCGTGAAACAGGAGATGAAGGGACTGGTCGCACGCATGCAGGTCGAGCAGAAGCGCCGCGAGCAGGGACTTTCCGTCGCCGCGCTGAGCCAGCACATGGTCTTCACCGGTCCGCCGGGCGTCGGCAAGACCGAAGTCGCGCGCCTGATCGGCGAGATTTTCCGGGCCCTGAAGGTGCTGCGCAAGGGACATATCGTGGAAACCGACCGGGCCGGCCTGGTGGCAGGCTATGTCGGGCAGACCGCGACAAAAACGCTCGACAAATGCCGCGAGGCGCTCGACGGCATCCTGTTCATCGACGAGGCCTACACGCTGGGTACGCCGGCCGGCATCACCATAGGTCATGACTTCGGCAAGGAAGCGATCGAGACGCTGCTGAAATTCATGGAGGACAATCGCGAGCGCATCGTCGTGATCGTCGCGGGCTACCGCAACGAGATGCGGCGCTTCATCGACAGCAATCCCGGCCTGAACAGCCGCTTCAGCAAGACCATCGAGTTCCCCTCCTACGATTCCAGCGAGCTTTGCGAAATCTTCCGGCGCATGGCCGCGCATCAGCAATTCGCTCTGCCCGATGGGTTCGAGGCCAAGCTCAGGCCCTGGATCGAGGGCCGCTCGAAAGCGGAAGACTGGGCCAATGCCCGCGAAATGCGGACCCTGCTGGAGAAAACGCGGGAATCACAGGCCTTGCGGCTCGCGACCGATCCGTCAGCCGATGTTTCAAAGGTCACGATCGAGGATGTCGTTCTGGCAACCGGCCAGCAGCAGGAAGATAACGAAGTCTCGATTGCCGCCGCGCTCGGGAAACTCGACGCCATGGTTGGTCTTGCGCCGGTGAAGCAGGAAGTCAAACGGCTCTCGGCGCGGCTCGAAGTCGAGCAGAAACGCCGCGCGCAGGGGCTTCCGATCGTCGCCCTCAGCCAGCACATGGTGTTCACCGGACCGCCCGGCGTCGGCAAGACCGAGGTCGCGCGCGTGATCGGCGAGATTTTCCGGGCGCTGAAGGTTCTGCGCAAGGGACAGATCGTGGAGACCGACCGTTCGGGCCTGGTGGCCGGCTATGTCGGGCAGACCGCGACAAAAACGCTCGACAAATGCCGCGAGGCGCTCGATGGCATCCTGTTCATCGACGAGGCCTATACGCTGGCGGCGAACGCCGGTTTCGGCGTCGGTCATGATTTCGGCAAGGAAGCCATCGACACGCTTTTGAAGTTCATGGAGGACAACCGGGATCGCATCGTCGTCATCGTCGCGGGATACCCCAACGACATGCGGCGGTTTATCGAGAGCAATCCGGGCCTGAGCAGCCGCTTCACCAAGACGATTGATTTTCCCGCCTATGGAACCGGCGATCTCTGCGAAATCCTCAAGCGCATGGCGGAACGTCAACACTTCACGCTTCCCGGCGATTTCGCGAGCGCCTTGACGGCATGGATTGAAGGGCGATCGAGGTTGCCCGATTGGGGTAATGCACGGTCGATGCGCACGCTGCTGGAAAAGGCGCGCGAGGCGCAAGCCATCCGCATCTCGACGGACGCGGTTGCCGACCTGTCACGGATCACAACCGAGGATCTTCTCGATGCGACAGTCAGCTGACCATGGCCAGTGCCGTGTCGAGCTTCCTGGAAAGCATTGGGAAAATCTCGCCGCGCTGCCGGGTTCGGCTCTTGTCCGGGAGCGGGATTCTTGGGACATTATCGGCACCCTATAGATTTTCCTGGTTCGGAATCCCGAAAGATGCGAGCCGTTCGACTCATTGTCACATCGATTGCGGCGGCCATTACGGCGTTTCAGATCGCGCTGCCGCAGCTGTCTTACGCGGTCGCCGGCGAAGCCGTGCAGGATATGCCGCGCCGTCTGATTATCGCGCAGGCGCCCATGGGCTCACATGATCCCCACGCGCCGCCGCTGGCGCCGGCCGCGCCTCTGCCGCCGCCAAAGGCCGATTATATTCCGCCAAGTCTCCAGCCCAGCCAGTCCGCTCCGGACGAACCGGACCAGCAGCCGTCGGAGTTGTGGGGCGCCATCGGCTTTACCGCGGACGGCTCCTATTCCTCGATTTGGAAGGTGCCCTCGAAACCGGAAGCCGAGGCGGAGGTCGCCAAGAAATGCGCGGCATTCGGTCGTGGCGGCTGTCAGGTCGTCAGCTTTTCCGGAAAGCAATGCGCGGCGCTGGCGACGTTTATCGGATCCTACAGGCGGCGGCGCTGGGACCTGTCCTTCACGGCGGGAGGCGAAACCTACCCGGAAGCGCAAAACGCAGCGATGACAAGATGCAATTCGGATGAACGATCGCAGGGCCGCTGCCAGTTGCGCACCGCGGCCTGCGCCGACGGACGATAGGGCCGGTGACCTCGCTCAGATCAGAGCGTAGCATAGCCCGCCGTCTCAGCGCAGCACATGCCGCGGCAGCCACAGCGACACTTCCGGAATATAGGTGACGCACATCAGCACCACGAACATCACCGCGTAGAACGGCCAGATTTTCCGCATCACCTGCTCGATCGTGACCTTGCCGACCGCGCAGCCGACGAACAGGATCGATCCGACCGGCGGATGGCATAGTCCGATGCCGAGGTTGAGCAGCATGATCATGCCGAAATGAACGGGATCGACGCCGAAGTTCTGCGTCACGGGCAGAAGGATCGGGGTTGCGATCAAAATCGACGGCGCCATGTCGACCAGCGTGCCGAGCACCAATAGCAGGATGTTGATCAGGAACAGGATGACGTATTTATTGCTGGAGATCGACAGGAAGAACGCCGTCATTTTGGCCGGCATCTGCGTCAGCGCCATCACATAGCCGACGCTGGAAGCACAGGCGATCAGCGTCAATACCATCGCGACCGTACGCAACGTCCGGTGCAGCAGCACCGGCAGGTCACGCCAGCGATAGTCGCGGTAGATGAACATTGTGACGAAAAACGCCCAGACGCAAGCCACCGCGCCGGCCTCGATGGCGGTGAAGATGCCGCCCAAAATGCCGCCGAGGATGATGAGCAGCGTCACCATGCCCCAGGCGGCGTCGATGGTGATCCTGAGCGCGTCTTTCGCCGGCACCGTCTGGCCGCGTGGATGCCCGTCACGGTAGGCGACGACCAGACAGAGCACGATCAGCGAGAAGCCGAGCAGGAGCCCCGGAAAGACGCCGGCCATGAACAGCGCGCTGATCGAGATCGTGCCGCCGGTCGCCAGCGAATACAGCACCGCATTGTGGCTCGGCGGCACCAGCAGCGCCTGCACCGACGAGGTGATGGTCAGATTGGTGGCGAACACCCGGGGAAAGCCGGTCTTCTCCATCTGCGGAATCATCACCGAACCGATCGCGGAGGTATCGGCCACCGCCGAGCCGGAAATGCCGCTCAGGAATGTCGTCGCCAGCACGTTGACGATGGAAAGACCGCCGCGCACCCGGGTGAAGCCGACCAGCACATCGGCGAATGCGACCAGGCGCCGCGCCATGCCGCCTTCGGCCATGATCGCGCCGGCGAGCACGAAGAACGGGATCGTCAGCATCGCCACCTTGCTGACGCCGTCGGAGATTTTCAGCATCACCGCTTCCAGCGGAATTCCGATCGACCAGGCGCCGGCGATCGCGGCCAGCGCCAGCGAATAGGCGATCGGCATGCCGATGACGAAGCAGACCAGCATGGTGGCAAGCAGAACGAAGATATCCATTGGATCGCTTGCCCCGGGTCAGTCGAACGGCACGACTTCATGATCTTGTGAAAGCGGATCGGGAGGTGCGCCCAAAAAAATCCGCTCGATGATGAACAGCAGCAGGCAGGCGCCGCCGACCGGGATCGGCAGATAGGTGACGCCCACCGACAGGAACGGGAAATCCGCGATCGTGTTGTACCAGGTCACTTCGACCAGGCGCGCGCCCCACACGATCATGAAGGTCGCGATCAGCCCCATCAGCAACTGAACCACGAGATCGAGCAGGCGGCGCCATCTCCCCGGCAACTGGTCGGCGAAGTAGGAAACATTCATGTGCAGATTGAGCCGATAGGCCGCGGCAGCGCCTACGAAGGTCAGCACGATGGTCAGCAGCACGGCCATCGGTTCCGGCCAGGACGCGGCGCTGTTGAGCACGTAGCGGGTAAAGACCGCCCACGGGATCACGGCCGAAATCAGCACCAGCGCGGTGCAGCCGACGATGACGCAAACCAGGTAGAGCGCGTCCATCGTTCGTCGATACAGTGCGGCCATGCTTTGGATCTTTCGATGGTCGGCCGGGCGTTTGCAGGGCGTCGTCGACGCCCCGCAAAGCCGACCGCGCGCGTCAGGCGATGGCCTGGATGCGCTTGATCATGTCCTGGTATTTCGGGCCATACTTGTCCCATACCGGCTTGACCGCGTTCTGGAACGGCGCCTTGTCGGCGATGTCGACGATCTCGCAGCCGGCCGCCTTGGCCTTGTCCATCGCCTTCTGCTGATACTGATTCCAGAGTTCGCGTTCTTCCAGTTGCGCCTCGCGGGCGAACTTCTTGATCAGGCCCTGATCGTCGGCGGAGAGCTGGCTCCATGCCCTCTTGGAGAACACCAGCACTTCGGGAATGATCAGGTGCTCGGTGAGCGAGAAATATTTTGCCGCCGTGTAGTGATTGGAAAAGACATAGCTCGGCGGATTGTTCTCGGCGCCGTCGATGACGCCGGTCTGCAAGGCGCTGAACACCTGATCGTAGCCCATCGCAACGCCGTTGCCGCCGAGCGCGTTCATCATGTCGATGAAGATCGGATTGCCGATGACGCGGAATTTCAGGCCCTTGACGTCGTCGATGGTCTTGATCGGCCGCTTGGTGTTGTAGAGGCTGCGCGCGCCGGCATCCATCCAGCACAGCGCGACCAGCCCGGCATTGGGGCTTGCGGTGATCTTGTCGAGCAATTCCTGGCCGATCGGCCCATCCATCATCTTTTCGGCATGCGCGGTATTCTTGAACAGGAACGGCATGTTGACGACGTTGATGTCGTCGACGATCGGACCCATCGATCCGACGCTGACCCGCAGCATCTGGATGGCGCCGATCTGGGTCTGCTCGATGGTCTCCTTCTCGCCGCCGAGCTGCATCGACGGATACATCTGGACCGAGAGCCGACCTTGCGTGGCGGCCTCGAGCTTCTTGCCCAGATTCTCGGTCGCCACCACCGTGGGATAGCCGGGCGGCTGCACGTCGGAAGCCTTGAAGACCGTTTTGGTCTGCGCTCTTGCAGACGACAGCGGCGGCAGGCTCGCCATCGCGGCCCCAAAACCTGCGCCCAGTTTCATGAAATCACGGCGTTTCATCCGATTCCTCCCTCACGTACTGTTCGTTTTGCTCCAACGGTCATCCGCCGGAGGACAGACGGCCCGGCTTTTTTTCAGCCGCGTTCGTTCTTTTTGTTGGTTTCGTTGTCGAAAAACTCCGGATTAACATTCTGGGTTGCGGAGATATTGTCGCGAAGACTCTCGAGGTGGAATTCCATCGCGGTCCTTGCGGCCGCGGGATCGCGACCCTCGATCGCATTCAGCACGGCCTCATGTTCCGCGATCACGCGACCCATCCTTCCCGCCTGCGGCAGCGTCAGGCGGCGATAACGATCGACGTGGACCTTCACCTGCTGGATCAAGGTCCAGATCCCCGGATATCCCGCGATCTCCGCGATCGTAGCATGAAACATCTCGTCCGCCTGGTGAAAGGCCTCACGGTCCCTGGCGGCATTCGCCTCTCGCTGACGCTGCAGGATCGAATGCAGCACCAGAATCTGACTCGCGGTGGCCCGCTCGGTGGCGAGTTGCGCGGTGGTCGCCTCCAGCGCCTTGCGGATGATGATGGCCTCGGGGAGCGCCGCGAGCGGAATCCGCGAAACGAAAATGCCCGACTGCGGAAATATCTCGAGCAGGCCTTCGTCCGATAATTTCAGGATGGCTTCGCGAACCGGCGTCCGGCTGACACCGTAGGCGAGCGCGATTTCCGCTTCCGAGACGGCTTCGCCGGGGCGCCGCCGCAGCGACACCAGCTCGGCGCGAAGGTCCGAATAGATGCTGGCCGAGGCGGTCGCCGTGCGCGGCCGGCCGCCGCGGCGAGCGCCGGCGGCGGTGCGAACCGCGGTCTCGGTCTTTTTCCTGGCACGCGCGGGCATCGTTACTCCCAGACGAATTGATATATTAGTATATGAACCGGCTTTGGCAACGACGAAATCGCCCGCGCGGCTATTTGGTTGGGAGATCCCCCACGCAAGCGCGGAGATTCCGGGCTGCTATCTGGCGCCACCGAGAAAGCCCGCGCGCTCGCGAACGTCGCGCTGACTGGGCGCCGTCAACAGATCGATCAGCGTCCGTGCCTGCTCGGCGTGAGCGGCTCGGGCCGTCACTACCGCCGTGTACATGGTGGCAAGCTCGCATCCCGGCGGCAGCGGACCCGACAACAGCACGCCCGGCGTAGAGATGATTTCGGTCGACTGCGTGCAGCCGATCGGTTTTCGGGCATCGGAGGCCGCCAGATGCCGCATCGCGGTGGCGCCGTTCGGATGGATGTTGAGCCGGGCTTCCACGGTTGCGGCAATGCCGAGCTGCTGCAGGACTTTTGCGACGTGAATTCCGGCCGTCGATGCCTTGATGTCGGGAACGAAGATTGCATCCGCCGCCAGCAATGCGTCGCGCAGACTTGCCGCATCCCTGGCCTTGACGATGGGATCGCCCGATCGGACCGCAAGCGCGGTCTCGACCAGGCCGACCTCGGCCATCGAGGCGGGGACGACGAGCTTCTCTGCCGCCAATTGCGCGACGATGGCCGCCGTCAAGATGACGATGTCCGTCGGCATGCCCTTGCGCAATTTGTCGGCCATGGCGCCGACCGCGCCGAACTCGCCGCCGATGTCGAAACCGGTCCTGGTCTTGAAGTTGGCCGCAAGGCTTCCGACCAGGCCCTGCGCCGCGCCGCCGCTCAGGATATTCAAGCTCGTCACGTGCTCGATTCCATCGCCGCGATCAGGCGGTCGCGCGAGAACGGGAGGTCGCGAATGCGAACGCCGAGCGCATCGAAGATGGCGTTGGCAATCGCCGCCGTGACCGGACCGTGCGCGGCTTCGCCGGCGCCGACGGAGTCGATATCCGGCCGCTGGATCAGTTCGACTTCGACCTCCGGCACCTCGCTGAAGCGAAGGATCGGATAGTCGGTCCAGCTGTTGCTGGTGATGCGCCGGTCGTCGAAGCGGACGCGCTCCTTCAGCACCCAGCTGGTGGCCTGGATCGCGCCGCCTTCGACCTGGTTGATCACGCCGTCGGGATTGATGGCCTCGCCGACATCGACCGCCAGCGTCAACCGCCTGACGACGATATCTTCGGCGCCCTCGATTTCGGCAACCACGGCGCAATAGGCGCCGGTGTTCTTGTAGCGGCCGAAGCCGATGCCGTAGCCGGTGCCGGCACGCTTGTCCGGCTTCCAATTCGCACGCCTTGCGGCGGCGCGGATCACGTCCCTGGCGCGCTCGTCTTTCAGATGCCGGAGCCGGAAGGCAACCGGATCCTCGCCGCGTTCGTGTGCAACTTCATCGAGAAGAGATTCGATCGCGAACACGTTGCCCTGTCCGCCCAGCGTCCGCAGCGCGGAAGTGCGGATCGGCATCGTCGTCAGCCGATGCGACAGGATCGTCCACGAGGGAAGATCATAAAGCGGGATCGAGTTGCGGTCGGCGCCGCCGCCATTGGCCTGCGGCGGATTGTTCGAGATCATCCGCGGGAACGGATCGGCGAGTTCGGTCCCGGCCAGCAAGGCCGGCTGCGCCGCGCGCCCCGGCCGGGCGGCATGGCCGTTGCTCCAGATGCTGTGACGCCAATCGACGATGTCGCCCTGGGCATCGAGATCGGCCTCGATTTCGATCGCCATCGCCGCCCCGAACGGCGCGTGCGTCATCTCGTCAGCGCGCGACCATTGCAGGCGGACCGGCCGGCCACCTGCTGCTTTCGCCAGCAGCACCGCATCGAGCGCGACGTCGTCGGCCGGGTTGTGCCCATAGCAGCCGGCGCCTTCCATGTGCTCGACCGTGATGTTCTCGACCGGCAGTTTGAGCACCAGCGCCAGATCGGCGCGCAGCAGATAGACGCCCTGGCTGTGGGTCCAGACGTGGACGCGGTCGCCGCTCCATTGCGCCATGGCGCAGGACGGCGCGATCGAGGCGTGCGCCATATAGGGGCGGGTATATTGGCGGCGGAGCGTGCGCGCCTTTGCAACCGCGCCGGACCCCACCCGCTTGTCGATCACGGTCGATTCAACCGGCTGGGCTTTCAAAAATTCCGCCAGCCTGGTTTCGTCGGGCAGCGTTTGGCCGGCGCTCCATTTTGCATTCTTCCGCAAGGCCTTCAGCGCCGCCTCCGCGCCGTCTTCGGTCTCGCTGACCAGACCGGCAAAATTGCCGTCGCGCACGATGGCGATCAGGCCGGCAACGGCCCGTGCATCATCCTCCTTCAGTTCGTCAAGTTTTGCGAAGGGCATTTCGGATCGCAGCACGCGGCCGTGCAGCATGCCCGGCAGCGCGGTATCGTGAATGAAGCGCGGCTGCCCAAAGACCTTGTCGGGAATGTCCAGCCGCTGCACGGAACTTCCGGCGAGCGCGCGCTGCGTCGATTTCTTCGGCGCGGCGCCTGGCGTTGCCTCGCGATCCAGCGAAACCTTGTCGGCCAACTCCCAATAGCTGGTGCTGACATTGCCGGGACCGGAGATGGTACCATCCTTGATATCGAGCGCATCGGCTCCGCCGCCCAACTGATCGGACGCGGCGGCAAGAAAGATCTGCCGGATTTCGGCGCAAGCGTATCGGATGGCGCGCCCGGATTGCTGCACCGAGAGGCTGCCCGAGGTGACGCCCTCATTGGGGCTCGCGGTCGTCGACGCGCGCACCATCTGCACGCGGCCAAAATCGATATCGAGCTCGTCGGCCGCGATCTGCGCGAGCGCCGTGACGATGCCTTGCCCGATCTCTACCTTTCCCGGCGAAACCGTGACGTGCCCTTCCGCGGAGAAACGAACCCATGACGACAGCACCGGGTTTGCCGCGAGGCTGACCGGCAATTTGGGCGGCGCGGGAGAGGGTTCGGTCATTGGCTCGCCACCTCGTCTGCCGCGCGCAATATCGCCCGTACCATCCGGTTCTGCGAACCGCAGCGGCAGAGGTTGCGGTCGAGCGCAGCCCTCACCTCCGCGCCGGAGGGTTTTGGATTCTGCATCAGCAATGCCGCCGCGCTCATCAGGATGCCGGAGACGCAATAGCCGCATTGAATCGCCTGCTCGGCGATGAAGGCGCGCTGCAGCGGGTGCGGTTTTTCCGCGCTGCCAAGTCCTTCGATGGTAATGACCTCCTTGCCGGTCACCGACCATAGCGGCGTGTCGCAGGCGGTGACCGCATGGTCACCGACGATGACGCGGCAGGCGCCGCATTCGCCCGAGCCGCAGCCGAAATGGGGACTGGTCAGTCCGAGCGGTCCGCGCAGCAGGCCGAGCAGCGACGAATCCGGATCGGCATCGATCTCGGTCTCTGCACCATTGAGGCTGAATCGAATGTTCGGCATCGAGGACAGATCCTATTGCGGCTTTTCGGGGAAGCGCTTGACGACGTCAGCCCATTTCACGATATCGCCGCGCAGATATTTGTCGAATTCTTCCGGAGTCATCGACATCGGAACCGCCCCCTGATCGTTCCAGAGTTTCACGATGTCCGGCCGCTTGACCAGCGAATTCACGGCGGCGTTCAGCTTGTCGATAATCGGCTTCGGCGTGCCGGCGGGCGCCATCAGGCCGAGCCAGATCGTCGCTTCATAGCCGGGCACGCCCGCCTCATTCGCCGTCGGCACGTCCGGCAGCACCGCCGAACGCGTCTTGCCGGTGGTGGCGAGTGCCCGCACCTGGCCGGCAGCAACATTGGGCGCCATCGTCGTCACCGCGTCGATCATCATCTGCACCTGTCCGCCGATCACGCCCGCGCGGGCATCGCCGCTGTTGCGGTAGGGGACGTGCACGACGTCGATGCCGGCCATGGTTTTGAACAGCTCGCCGGCCATGTGATAGGGCGTGCCGGTGCCGGAGGAAGCATAATTCAGCTTGCCCGGCTGCGATTTGGCGAGCGCGATGAACTCGGCCAGCGTCTTGGCCGGAACGTCGGGATGCACGACGATGACGAGGTCGGAGGAATTGACCGGCGCGATCGGCACAAGATCGCGCATCAATTCGTATTTGCGCTGCGCCGCCGACATCAGCGATTCATTGGCGGTTTGCGTGTTCGACATCATCAGCAGCGTGTAGCCGTCGGGCGGTGATTTGACGACTTCCAGCGTGCCGATCACGCCGCCGGCGCCGGTGCGGTTTTCCACCACGAAGGGCTGACCGAAACTTTGCTGCATGGCATTGCCGAGCAGGCGCGCCGTGACGTCGGCCGGCCCTCCCGCGCCGAACGGGACGATGATCCGCACCGCGCGCGCCGGATAATCCTGCGCCAGGCTCGAGGTCGCAGCCATCGGCGTCGCAAGCAGAGCGGTCGCCAGCGCGAGGGCAAGCATCGGAGCCAGCCTTTGGGGGAGCGTTTGGGAGAGCCTTGGGCCCGTCATTTCAATCTCCCGAATCCTGTTTTCCAGGTCGTTGTTGGTCAGGTCTGGCTGAAGTCCACTATCACGTCTGACGGCAAGGGCAACGGACTGTCGACGAAAGACTCGATGTATGCTCCAGGAATAAAAGATAACTTGCTCGTCTCGCCAAGACCAAAGGGTGGAAACGCCAATGAGAAATCCGAACATTTCGCGCCGCAGCGTGCTCAGGGGCGCCGGCGCCTTGCTTGCGGGAACCGCGCTCTCCACCCGCGTGATGGCCGCGGCGCCGCCGGCGGAGCCGATCATGCCGGCGCTGATCGAGGCGGCCAGGAAAGAAGGCCACGTCAACTATTACACCTCGGTCGATCTGCCGGTCGCCGAGAAGCTGGCCAAGGCGTTCGAGGCGAAATATCCGGATATTGCGGTTCGCGTCGAGCGCTCCGGCGCCGAGCGCGTGTTCCAGCGCATCGGGCAGGAATATTCCAGCAACATCCACGCCGTCGATGTGGTGAATTCGTCTGATGCCGCGCATTTCATCGTCTGGAAGCGCGACGGCGTCCTGCTGCCCTACGTGCCGGAGGATGTCGCAAAACTCTATCCCGCCGAGCACAGGGATGCCGACGGGCTGTTTGCGAGCTGGCGCGTCTGGCTGTCGATCATCGCCTACAACACCGGCCTGGTGAAGCCCGAGGAAGCGCCGAAGAGTTTTGCCGATCTGCTCGACCCGAAATGGAAGGGCAAGATCGTCAAGGCCCACCCCGGCTATAGCGGCACCATCATGACCGCGACCTACCAGATGCAGCGCGATCTCGGCTGGACCTGGTTCGAGCAGCTCGCAAAACAGAACATCATGCAGGTGCAATCATCGGCCGATCCGCCGAAGAAACTCGATCTCGGCGAACGCGCTGTCATGGCCGACGGCAACGAGTATAATATTTTTGAACTCAAGGAGAAGGGCCGTCCGGTCGAGCCGGTCTATGCGACCGAAGGCTCGCCGATCATCATCGGGCCCAACGGCATCTTCAAGGACTCGCCCAATCCGAACGCGGCCAAGCTGTTCCAGTCGTTCTGCTTCAGCCGCGACGCCCAGCAGCTCATCATCGACGTCGGCGGCCTGCGCTCGGTGCATCCGCAAACGACGGAGAAACCGGGGCGCAAGCCGCTCAAGGACATCAAGACCATGAAGGACGATGCGGCCGCGGTGGAAAAAGAGAGCGACGCGATCAAGGCGCGCTATACCAAGATATTCCACGTCTGAGCGATGACATCCGCATTGCCAAAGACCTCGGTCGCCGAAACGCTGGCGCATAAGATTGCCGCGCTGAAGCCGGGCGCGCTTTCGGCGGCAACTATGCGCAAATGCGAGGACCTGCTGATCGACGTCATCGGCCTCTGCGTCACCGCGCGCAACGAGGACTATGTCGCAAGCGCGCTGGCCGGTTGCGACGACGACGGACCATGCACGGTGATCGGGCACAGCCGCACGCTGACTGCCGCGGGCGCTGCCTTCGTCAACGGCACCGCGGCGCATGGCGAGGATTTCGACGACACCTTTGAGGGCGGCCCGGTGCATGCCGGCGCGGTGATCGTACCGGCGGTGCTGGCTGCTTGCGAGCGGCACAATCCGGACGGCCGCATGGCGCTGACGGGGATCGCTGTCGGCACCGAGGTGCTCTGCCGGCTGAGCCTCGTGGTGCCGAAGGCGGTCCACAAGGCCGGCTTTCACCCGACCGCGATCTTCGGCGCGATGGGGGCTGCCGCCGGCGTCGGCACGGCACTCGGCCTCGACGCGGCGAGAATCGTGGATGCGCTCGGGATCGCCGGCAGCATGGCCGGCGGCATCATCGAATATCTCGCGGAGGGCGCCTGGACCAAGCGGCTGCATGCCGGCTGGGCGGCGCAATCAGGCATTCGCGCGGCGCTGCTGGCGCGGGGAGGTTTTGTGGGTCCGCGCACGGTGTTCGAGGGCGTGCACGGGCTGTTCCACGGATTTGCCCATACCACCCATGGCGACTATGACGCGCTGACCGGTGACTTCGGCACCCGCTGGGTGACGGACACGCTGGCGTTCAAGCCCTATCCCTGCGGGACCATGGCGCAGCCTTATATCGATTGCGCGCGACGGCTGGCCGCGCGCGGTATCAAGGCTGACTATATCGCCGAGATCGTCTGCGAGGTCGCCGAAGGCACGGTACACCGGCTGTGGGAGCCGCTCGCGGACAAGCAGCGGCCGCGCAACGGCTATGCGGCGAAATTCGCTACCCCCTATCTGCTGGCGACCGGCTTTGTCCATGGCGGCGTCGGCCTCGGCGCCTTCACCGCAAAGGCGATCACCGACCGCGAGGTGCTGGCGCTCGCGGCCAAGGTGAAATTCGTGATCGATCCGCAAAATCCTTACCCCGCCAACTATACCGGTCATATCAGGGCGACCCTGAAGGACGGCAGCATGATCGAGGAGCGGCAGCCTCACATGCGCGGCGGCGTGCAGGAGCCGCTGACCCGGCAGGACGTATCGGACAAATTCGCGCTCAACGTCGCGCATGGCGGCTGGAGCAGGGCGCAGGGCGAAGCGACGCTAAAACGGCTGGCGACACTCTACGGCGGTCGCATCGATCTGAGCGCGTTGCGTAGCTAGTACGCCATGCTCAGTTCACGCTCTCTTGACTCATTGCAGCGCGGGCCGCCTCCCAAATACGATCTTTAGAATTAAAGCTAAACACAATTTTTAGGATTAAAGCCCAAGGTCGCCGGTGGTTTTGGATTCAACCGCGCGCGTCGGACCAAATGTGGCGACTGAAGGTTACCCGGACCCTAATTATAGCCGCGAGCCTGGTCGTATTCGTGACCGCAGGGCATTTCGCGGCCACCGCCGTCATTGAAGCCCAGCAATCCAAACAGCTTCGTGAGTTGACGGACGTTGCACTGCGCAGATCCGAAGTCGCCATCGACTACGGCGCGGTGACACTGGACGATATCATCAAGCGCGGACCGGTGAACTGTGAGCCCGGCGTGCTCCAGGCCATGCGCTTCCAAGTCTATCAGCGCTCGGCGATCAAGGACATTCGCCTCGTTGAGCGCGACGGCTCCGTGATTTGTTCCGCCTATTCGGAGACCCTGGAGTTCGACTCGGATTGGGCCGGCCGGCCGGCCATGCTGCCATCGCGCGACGGTCGTCTGCTGCTTTTTCAGGTCAATCAATTTGAAGGTGTCGCGCTCGGGGTTTTGCGCGACATCGACGAGCGGAATTCGCTGGTCGCCATTGTCGCCACCAACTCGGGCATATTCGATATCATGCCTGCCGAACTGCGCGATCATAGCGAAGTATTGCTCAGACTGAGCAGTGGATTGAATGCAGGAGGGTTTTCGCCGGCACGCGAAGGCAAGATTTCGGATTCGCTGGATTCCACGAAAATCTCCGCCCGTTATCCGATCCGCGCGACGATCCGCGTCGAGACGGGTGCCTTGCGGAAGTGGCATCGCGAGGGTTATGGGCCGGCGATGCTGCTCGCCCTGGCTCTCGGGCTGGCGTTCGGTTTTATCCTCGCCAAAGCCCTTGGCAATGCCAGTCCGCTTGGCGATCTCGACCGCGCGCTGGCCTTGAATCAGTTCAAACCCTATTTTCAGCCGATCTTCGATCTGCGCAGCGGCGCCATCACCGGTTGCGAGGTCCTTGCCCGATGGGTTCGCTCGGACGGCACCATCGTTCCGCCGATGAGCTTCATCCCGCTCGCCGAGTCGAGCGGCAAGATCGAGCAGATCACCTGGATGCTGCTAAAGACGGCACTTGGCGAAATGTATCCGCGCCTTCGCCAGGACAAGCATTTCAAGCTGTCCATCAACATCGTGCCGCGCCATCTGCTGAAGGCGGGCTTCGTTGAAGATCTGCGCCATATCGTGGTCGAGGCACGGGTATCGCCGCGTCAGATCGTCCTGGAGGTTACCGAACGGGATGAATTGCCCGATCTGCAAAAGGCTGCAGCCGTGGTGAAGGACCTGCGCGAACTGGGTTTCAGGGTTGCAATGGACGATGTCGGCGTCGGTCACAGCGGCCTCTCCCAGATGAAAGGCCTCGGCGCAAACACCATCAAGATCGACAAGTTCTTCGTCGATACCATCACCAAGGAAAGTTCTGCCGTCACGATCGTGGAAATGCTGGCTCGCCTGGCGCGTGAACTGAAAATGACGGTTGTTGCCGAGGGCATCGAGACCCCGGAGCAGATTGCATCACTTCTCGCTTGCGGAATCCATGAAGGTCAGGGCTATATTGTTTCGCCGCCGCTGCCATTTGCGAAATTCGACGAACTCCTGGTGAAGCGCCAATCCGGCGCTGTCGCAGGGAAGCCCACATTGGAGAACGCGCTGGTCGCGTAATTCGGGTCATTTCGTCGTGAAGCCGCTTTCGTGCTTTGCTTGCCCGGCCATGACAGGGGAAGGAAATGACGGACAGCGAACTCACCGGCAAGGTTGCCATCGTCACCGGCGCTGGGCGCAACATCGGCCGCGCCATCGCGCTGGCGCTGGCGCAAGCCGGCGCGTCGATCCTCATCAACGCGCGCAGCAACCGTGCCGAGGCCGAGGCCGTCGCGCGCGAGGTCGAGACCCTGGGCGTCAAGGCGCTGGTCCATATCGGCGACGTCGCCGATGCCGCGGCCGTGCAGGCCATGGCGGAGGCCGCGCTCGACCATTTCGGCCGCATCGACATCCTCGTCAACAATGCGGCGCTGCGGCGGGAAAAGCCGTTCGCGGAGATGGACTATGCCGAGTGGCGCGAAATCATGGACGTCACGCTTGACGGGACCTTCCATTGCATCAAGGTCTGCCTTCCCGCGTTGCGCAAATCCGGTGCCGGCACCATCGTCAACATCGGCGGCTTGAGCGCGCATACCGGCGCCAGGAACCGCGCCCATGTCGTGACCGCCAAAGCCGGGATCATCGGCTTCACCCGCGCGCTGGCCCATGATTTGGCCGATGACGGCATCACCGTGAATTGCGTGGTTCCCGGCCTGATCGGCACGCCGCGCCCGAAAGACAGGCCGGAGCCCGCGCATCATTCGACCCACCAGACCATCGCCGGCGGGCGGGGCCGGCCGGAAGACGTCGCCGCTGCCGTGCGGTTCCTGTGCAGCCCGGGCGCGCGCTACATCACCGGACAGGCCATCCACGCCAATGGCGGGGCCTATCTCGGCGCCTAGCGCATGGTGCGCTGCCGTTTTCGCAGCGGGATTGCCCGATAAATGCGCTCGGCGATCGGGGTTTTCATGTTAACCATGAGCCCATGAACCAGCAGGCCAAGATCGACATCCGGCATTCCACCTGTCCGCACGATTGTCCGTCGGCCTGCGCCCTCGATGTCGAGGTGATCGACGGTTCGACCATCGGCCGGGTGCGCGGCTCGAAAATCCAGAGCTATACCGCGGGCGTGGTCTGCGCCAAGGTCGCGCGCTATGCCGAGCGCATCCATCATCCGGACCGGCTGACCTATCCGCAGTTCCGCATCGGCCCCAAGGGGTCGGGCAAGTTCGGACGCATTTCGTGGGATGACGCGCTCGACGAGATCGCGGCGCGATTCGATCGGGCCGAGCGGGAGTTCGGCGCCGAGTCGGTATGGCCGTATTACTACGCCGGCACCATGGGGCTCGTGATGCGCGACGGCATCAACCGTCTCGCCCATGTCAAGAAATACTCGCGCTTCTATTCCACGATCTGCTCGACCATCGCCCGGGTCGGATTTGCCGCCGGCACCGGCAAGATCGCCGGCGTCGATCCGCGCGAGATGGGCGTCTCCGACCTGGTGGTGATCTGGGGCACCAATCCGGTGAATACCCAGGTCAATGTGATGACGCACGCGATGCGCGCCCGGAAAGAGCGCGGCGCCAGGATCGCGGCCATCGATGTCTACAACAACGACACCATGAAGCAGGCCGACATCAAGATCATCCTGCGTCCCGGCACCGACGGCGCCTTCGCCTGCGGCGTCATGCATGTGCTGTTCCGCGAAGGGTTTGCGGATCGGGCGTATATGGCGCGCTACACCGATTGTCCCGCCGAACTCGAAGCTCATCTGGCGACCCGCACGCCGGAATGGGCGTCTTCGATCTGCGGCGTGCCGGTCGACGAGATCGAGGCGTTTGCGCGGGCGGTCGGCCAGACCAAACGCTGCTTCTTCCGGCTCGGCTACGGCTTTACCCGCAGCCGCAATGGCGCGGCGCAAATGCATGCGGCGCTCTGCATTCCGGCGGTGACCGGCGCCTGGCAATACGAGGGCGGCGGCGCGTTCTTCAACAATTTCTCGATCTGGAAGTTCAACGAATCCCTCATCGAGGGCCATGACGAAATCGACCACACCACAAGGCAGCTCGATCAATCCAAGATCGGGCGCATCCTGACCGGGGACGCGGCGGCGCTTAAGGGCGGCCCGCCGGTCAAGGCGATGCTGATCCAGAACACCAATCCGATGACGGTGGCGCCGGAGCAGGCGCTGGTGCGCCAGGGGTTTGCCCGCGAGGACCTGTTCACGGTGGTGCACGAGCAGTTCATGACCGAGACGGCGCTCATGGCCGACCTCGTGTTGCCCGCGACCATGTTCCTGGAGCATGACGATCTCTATTACGGCGGCGGCCATCAGCATATTTCGGTCGGCGCCAAGCTGATCGAGCCGCCCGGTGAATGCCGCTCCAACCACGAAGTGCTGCGGGGCCTCGGCCGGCGTCTCAACGCCGTGCATCCCGGATTTGAAATGTCGCCGCGCGAGTTGATCGACGCCACCCTGAAGAAGAGCGGCCATGGCGGGATCGAGGCGCTGGAGGCCGACCTGTGGCGCGACATCCAGCCCGACTTCCGCGCCTCGCATTATCTCGACGGTTTTGCCCATGCCGACGGCAAATTTCACTTCAAGGCCGATTGGGCCCACGTGCCGCTCGGCAATGCCGGCATGATGGGCGCGTGGGACCAGATGCCGTCGCTGCCCGATCAGTGGAATTCCATCGAGGAAGCGGACGAAGCCCATCCGTTCCGGCTCGCCACCAGCCCGTCGCGCAGCTTCCTCAATTCCAGCTTCAACGAAACGCCGTCGTCGCAGGCGCGCGAAGGCGCGCCCAGCGTGATGATCCACCCGGAGGATGCCGCTTCGCTCGATATCGCCGACGGCGACGCCGTCACGCTCGGCAATGTGCGGGGCGAGACGACGCTCACCGCAAGATTGTTCGACGGCGTGCGCCGCGGCGTCCTGATCGCGGAATCGGTGCATCCGAACAAGGCCCATATCGGCGGCCGAGGCATCAACATGCTCACCGGCGCCGAGGCCGTGGCGCCGGTCGGAGGTGCCGCGTTCCACGACAACAAGGTGTGGCTGCGGAAAGCCACACCGTCGGCGTTCCCAAAACCTTAAATCGTCCTTGCAAGTTTTTCCTCGTCCTGCCGTTAATGCCCTAACAGGGGAATGGAACGGGCAGGGCAATGAACGACACCAACAGCGTGCTGTTTGAGAAGCGCGGGCAGGCGTTCTGGATCACCATCAACCGGCCGGACAAGCGCAATGCGCTCAATGGCGAGGTGATCGCCGGCATCGCCAGGGGCTATCGCGACGCGCATGACGACAACGACGTCCGCGTCATCGTCCTGACCGGGGCGGGCGACAAGGCGTTTTGTGCCGGCGCCGACCTGCAGAATTCGGGCGCGGCCTTCGCGATGGATTTTGCCAGGCCCAACGCCGATTACGCCGACCTGCTGCGGCTGTCGCAGAACGCCACCAAGCCGTCGATTGCCCGCGTCGGCGGCGTCTGCATGGCCGGCGGCATGGGACTATTGTGCATGACCGACATGGCGGTCGCGGCCGATCACGTGATCTTCGGCCTGCCCGAGGTGAAGGTCGGCGTATTCCCGATGCAGGTGATGGCGCTGTTGCAGGAGGTCGCGCCGCGCCGCCTGATCAACGAGTGGGCGCTGACGGGAGAGCCCTTCGATGCCAGGGCCGCGCAGGCCGCGGGCCTCCTGAACTACGTGGTGCCGGCGGCCGAACTCGACGCCAGGATCGAATGGCTGATCGGTCGCATCACCGACAAGTCGCCGACCGCCATCCGCCGCGGCAAATACGCCATGCGCGCGATCGCCGCGATGTCGTTCGACGAGGCCATCGCCTACACCGAAAGCCAGATCGGGCTATTGGCGATGACCGAAGACGCCAAGGAGGGACTGAAAGCGTTCGGCGAAAAGCGCAAGCCGATCTGGCCGGGGAAATAATCCGATGCGGATTGTCGGACGGCTAGAGCAGGATGAGATGAGGTCCGGTCCGAGGCTTCCGCGACCGGACAATAAAAAATATCGAAAACGACCCCATGCAAAGTAGCCGATCGCTGCCGGCGTGATGCCTGACGCATCTTGCGAAACCATTTGACACGTCGGGCAAATCAGCGGCACGACGCTATCATCGCAACGCGTGTGACCGGTGGACTCGCCGCTCGGCCGATTCAATCAAAACTCATCCCGCTTCAGGGGAATGGCTCCGACGTTCGCGAATAAATCCGCAGGAGGAACCAGGATGACAAATCTGATCGCGTCACGCGCATGCATGGCGATCGCAGCCGTATCGCTGTGTGGCGCGTTGCCGAACAGCGCCGCCGCTGCGGAGCATAGCCTCGGCGCCGATCCGGCGGCCGCGTGTGGCGCTTTCTCCGGCGCGGGCATGGGCGCAACCAAGATCGACGAGGCCGTGCTGACCGAACCAAAACCGCTGAGCATCGCCGACAACGGGCCGACGCCGGCCGCCCGCATCAACCCGGCCACGCCGTCATTCTGCCGCGTGCTCGGCCACATCGATCCCGCCGATCCGAACGCGCCGCCGATCCGCTTCGAGCTCAATCTGCCGCTGCAATGGAATGGTCGATCGGTGCAATATGGCGGCGGCGGATTCAACGGCGTGCTGATCACCGGTGTCGGCCTGGCGGCTGCGGCGCCGTTCGATAGCGCCTCGCCGCTGGCGAGGGGATTTGCGACCTACGGCACCGACTCGGGTCATCAGAACAAGCCGGGAGAACCGCCGCAATCATTTGCCGCCAACGACGAGGCCTTCGTCAATTTCGCGCATGCGTCCTACAAGAAGGTACGCGATGAAGCCGTCCTGCTGATCGAACGCGCCTATGGCGCGAAGCCTGAGAAGATGTATTTCCTGGGCAGCTCCGAAGGCGGCCGCGAGGGCCTGACGATGGCACAGCGCTATCCCGACGATTTCGACGGCATCTTTTCCCGCGCGCCCGTGATCAACTGGGTCGGCCTGCAGCATGCCGGCACCCGCGCCGGGCTTTCGACCATGGGCGAGGGCTGGATTCGTCCGGCCCAGGTCAAGCTCGTGCATGATGCGGTGCTCGCGGCCTGCGACGCGCAGGACGGCGTTGCAGACGCGCTGGTGGAGGACGCGGTCGGCTGCAAGTCGCGCTTCGATCCGGCAAAACTGCTCTGCGCCAATGGCGCTACCGGCGACCAGTGCCTCAACGAGGCGCAGGTCGCGGCGATCCGCACGCTGCATTCGCCCTACGAATTCCCGTTCGCGCTCGCCAATGGCGTCAGCGAATATCCGGGCTGGGGCGTTTCCGGCGAGGCGACCAAGGCCTATGGCCCGACCGGCGGCTGGAGCGCGTGGTGGCTCGGCGCGGCACCTCCGGCGCTGCCGCCGCAACCCAATAACGGCATCGCCTGGGTCTACGGCGCGGGTGGCATCCAGCACATCTTCGCGCGCGATCCGAATTTCGACGTCCGCAACTACCGGCCGGAGGATTTTGCCGGGCGGGTGCGCGAGGTGTCGGCGCTGATGGATTCGACCAATCCCGATCTCGGCGCGTTCAGGGCCCATGGCGGCAAGCTGATCATGCTGGAGCACATGTCGGACTACGCGCAGAGCCCTTATGCGGGGATCGGATATTTCGGCGAGGTGCAGAAGCGGCTCGGCGAAGCCGCGGTCGCCGATTTCATGCGGCTCTACACCGCGCCCGGCGTCGACCATGTCGGCAGCGGCGCCCCCGCCAATGTCGACATGCTGTCCGTCCTCGTCGACTGGGTCGAGAACGGCCGCGCGCCTGGAAATCTGGCCGTCGTCGAACAGCAGCCGAGCCTGCCGATTGTGGTCGACCGGTCGCTGCCGCTGTGCCAGTGGCCGGCCTGGCCGCATTACCGGGAAGGTGATCCGAAAAGCGCGGCCAGTTTCGTCTGCGGGCGTTGATGACGGCAGGATCGGTGGAGGCTGACGATTACCCCGGATTGGCCTTCAATCCCGCGGCCTCGATGCCGGCGATCGCGCAGATCTCGTCATTGTCCGAGGTGTCGCCGGACACGCCGACGGCGCCGAGCAGCGCGCCGCCGTCCTGGATCAGCACGCCGCCGGGCACCGGCACCAGCCGTCCCTGCGCCAGCGTGTTCACCGCATCGATGAAGTAACCCTGCTCCTGGGCGCGCTGGAACAGCGCCCGCGAGCCCATGCCCATGGCAAGCGCGCCATAGGCCTTGGCGTGGGCGATCTCGCTGCGCAGCAGGCTGGTGCCGTCCTGTGCCGCGGTGATTTTGACGCAGCCGCGCACATCGAGCACGGTGATGACCAGCGGCTTGAGTTTTTTCTCGACGCCTTTTGCCAAGGCGACATCGAGAATCTTGCGGGCGATGTCGAGGGTCAGTTCAGCCATGGATCGGTTCCTTTGCGAATGCGGAGGGAGCGGGTCGGGATGGAGCGCGCGCGAGACTCATCGCCAGCACGCGCGCGACGTGGAGGGCGGTGCGGTCGGCGCCGTCGGCGATCTGGTGCCGGCATGAGGTGCCGTCGGCCACGATCAGGGTTGCGGCATCGGCGCCGCGCACCGCCGGCAACAGCGACAGTTCGGCCATGTCGATCGAGGCCCGATAGGTGTCGGCGCCATAGCCGAAGGCGCCCGCCATGCCGCAGCAGCTGGACTCGATGGTCTCGACCGCAAGCTCAGGAATGAGCCGCAGTACCTGCTCGACCGGTTTGAACGCGCCGAAAGATTTTTGATGGCAATGGCCGTGCACCAGCGCCTTGCCGGCGACGGGGCCGAGCGGCAGAGCCAAGCGCCCGGCCTCGGCCTCGCGCACCAGAAGTTCCTCGAACAACAGCGCCTGCGCGCTGACGCTTTTCGCGGCCTCGTCGGAACGCAACGACAATAGCTCGTCGCGCAGCGTCAGCAGGCAGCTTGGCTCGAGGCCGATGATCGGCACGCCGCGCGCGGCGAATGACGCGTAGGTCGCAACCAGGCGGTCGAGTTCGACGCGCGCGTGTTCCACCAGGCCCGCCGACAGAAAGGTGCGCCCGCAGCACAGCGGCCGGCCGCGATCCGCCGGCTTTGGCAGATGGACGCGATAGCCGGCGGCGACCAGGACGCGCAGCGCGGCGTCGAGATTTTCGCGCTCATAGGCGCGATTGAAGGTATCGGCGAACAGCACGACCTCGCGGCCATCGGCCGGACCGATTGCCTCAGCCTCCGGCCGGAACACGTCGCGCCGCCATTTCGGCAAGGCGCGCTCTGCGCTGATGCCGGCGAATCGTTCGAACATCCGTCGCAACAGGGGACTGTTGTTGCGCCAGTTGGCAAGCGGGGCGAGCTGCGCGGCCAGTCCCGCATAGCGCGGCAGATAGCCCACCAGCCGATCGCGCAGCGACAGCCCATGTGTCTCCACCCGCGCCGCCAAGACCTCGATCTTCATCTTGGCCATGTCGACGCCGGTCGGGCATTCATGGCGGCAGGCCTTGCAGGAGACGCAGAGTTTCAGCGTCTCCATCATCTCGTCGGACGAGAGCGCGTCGGGCCCGAGCTGGCCGGAGATCGCGAGCCGCAGCGTGTTGGCGCGCCCGCGCGTGACGTCCTTTTCGTTGCGGGTGGTGCGATAGGACGGGCACATCACGCCGCCCTCGAGCTTGCGGCAGGCGCCGTTGTTGTTGCACATCTCGACGGCGCCCTGGAAGCCGCCGCCGGCGCCGGGATAGGCCGACCAGTCGAGCGCGGTCTTCAATTCATCGGCGCGATAATCCGGCGGGTAGCGGAACAGCGAACGGTCGTCCATCTTCGGCGCGTCGACGATCTTGCCGGGATTGAGCAAATTGAGCGGATCGAAGCGATGCTTGACCTCGCGGAAGTCGGCGACGATCCGCTCGCCGAAGACGGTTTCGTGGAATTCCGAGCGCACCAGGCCGTCGCCGTGCTCGCCGGAATGCGAGCCCTTGTATTCCCGCACCATCGCGAAAGTTTCTTCGGCGATGGCGCGCATCGCCTTGACGTCCTTTTCGAGCTTCAGGTTGAGTACAGGGCGCACATGCAGGCAGCCTTCGGAGGCGTGCGCATACATGGTGCCGCTGGTGCCGTGTTTGGCGAAGATGGCGTTGAGCCGCTCGGTATAGTCGGCCAGGTGCGGCAGCGGCACGGCGCAATCCTCGACAAAGGAAACCGGCTTGCCGGCCTGCTTCATCGACATCATGACATTGAGGCCGGCGGCGCGAAACTCCGCGATCGCAGTCTGCAAGGTGGGCTCGGTGATCTCGACCACGCCGCCCCATTTGCGCTGCGGATTGTTCCAGCCGAAGCCGAGATCGGCCATCAGCTCGCCGAGCTGTTCCAGGCGCCGGAGATTCTCGGCCTGGTCTTGCTCGGCGAATTCGACGATCAGGACCGCATCGGGATCGCCGCGCACCGCGGTCGCGATGATCGGCTTGAACATCTCGATGTCGCGGCCGAGCGACAGCATGGTGCGGTCGACCAGTTCGACCGCGATCGGGCGCAGTTTGACCAGATGCTGGGCGGCATCCATCGCCTCGTAAAAGCTGCCGAAATGGCAGACGCCCAGCACCTTGTTGCGGATGATCGGCCACAGTTTTAGTTCGACCTGGGTGGTGAAGGCCAGCGTTCCTTCCGAGCCGACCAGAAGATGCGCCATGTTGTTGGCGGCATTGCGCGGCACCAGCGCATCGAGATTGTAGCCGCCGACGCGACGCTGCACCTTTGGGAATTTTTCGGCGATTTCGGTTGCCTCGCGCTCGCCAAGATCGAGCATGTCGCGAAACAGCGAGAGGCCACTGTCGCTTGAATTCACCTGCGCGAGATCGCGGGACACCTCGCCGAAATGCAAGCGCGTGCCGTCGGCGAGCGCTGCTTCGATCGAGATCGTGTTGTCGCGCATGGTGCCGTAGCGCAGCGAGCGCCCGCCGCAGGAGTTGTTGCCGGCCATACCGCCGATCGTCGCCCGCGATGCCGTGGACACATCGACGGGAAACCACAGCCCATGCTTTTTCAGCTGGCGGTTGAGGTCGTCGAGCACGATTCCCGGTTCGACCACGCAGGAGCGGTTGTCGACGTCGAGCGAGACGATGCGGTTCAAATATTTCGAGAAGTCGATGACGATGCCGTCATTGACGGTCTGGCCGCATTGCGAGGTGCCGCCGCCACGCGGCGTGACGATGCGGCCGTCGTCACGGCAGATCGAGAGCGCCCGCAATGCCTCGTCGATGCTCCGCGGCACCACCACGCCGGCCGGCATGATCTGGTAGAACGAGGCGTCGGTGGCGTAGCGGCCGCGGCTGAAGCGGTCGAACAGGACCTCGCCCGTGGTCTCGCGCGACAGCCGGTCTTCGAGCGTCATTGAGGTCTTCTTGGACATCCCATCCCCACCGCTACAACACTTGCTCGCTCGAAATCGGGTTGGACAGGGCTTCGATTTGTCTTGATCTTGTTTTGAATTCAAAATCGCAGGTCAGGCTGGCTCGGCCGCCCGCAAATGCTCGACGGCGGCGGCCCGCTTGTTGCGAAGGTGCACGAACAGGATGTCGCTGAGTTCGGAGCCGGCACGCCGGCGCAACGCGTCCAGGATGCTCTCGTGCTCGCGCATTGCTTCGCCCCAGCGTTCCCGCTTGCGGGCAAAATTGGCGGAGTAGCGAACCCGGCGAATCCGGCCGGCGAGATTGGCGTAAGTGCTCTTCAGCACCGCGTTGCGCGAGGCCTCGACGATCTTCTGGTGGATCGACTGGTTGACACGAAAATAGCCGTGCATGTCGCGGTGCAAATAGAAGCCGTACATCTCGTAATGCAGCCGCTCGATCTCGGCTATTTCGGGGTCGGTGATGTTTTCGCAGGCGAGGCGCCCGGCGAGCCCTTCCAGGCCGCCCATGACGTCGAACAGCTCGGCGAGATCGCGCTCGCTCAAGGGCCGTACCCGCGCGCCGCGGTTCGGCAACAGCTCGACCAGGCCTTCGGCCGCCAGCACCTTTAGCGCCTCGCGCAACGGGGTGCGCGAGATGCCCAGCATCTCGCAAAGCTGCCGCTCCGGAATGCGGCCGCCATCGGGAAGTTTGCCTTCGACGATGTGGTCGCGCAGCCGCGTCAGGGTCTCGTCATGCAGCGACTGGTCCTCGCGGTCGGCGGCGATGCCGGCCGCAAGCGCCGTCGAGGTGGCATCACTGGGAATCATGGGCTTCATGGCGACGGAGCATAGGCGGTGGGGGCGGCGCCGTCGATCAAAAAATGTAAACAATTATTGGGTTGATGCAGGCAAAATTGAATGCAATATGTACCTAAACCAGAAGAGGAGAGCCCCATGACAACGCATCAGGGCCGCCATTTCCTGCAAATTCCCGGCCCAAGCCCGGTGCCGGATCGCGTACTCCGCGCCATGGATATGCCGGTAATCGACCACCGCAGCCAGCAATTTGCCGAACTCGGCAAGGCGGTGCTCGATGGCTGCCGGACGATATTCAAGACTTCCGGCCCCGTGATCATTTTTCCCTCGTCGGGCACCGGCGCCTGGGAGGCGGCGATCGTCAATACGCTGTCGCCGGGCGACAAGGTGCTGATGGTCGAGACCGGCCATTTCGCCACGCTGTGGCGGCAGATGGCGGCGCGCTGGGGCATCGAGGTCGATTTCATTCCCGGCGACTGGCGCCACGGCGTCGATCCCGGCGCGATCGAAGCGAGGCTTGCGCAGGACACCGCGCGCGCCATCAAGGCGGTCATGGTGGTGCACAACGAGACGTCTACCGGGGTCACCAGCCGGGTCAGCGATATCCGCGCCGCGATCGACCGCTCCGGTCACCCGGCGCTGCTGCTGGTGGATACGATCTCGTCGCTGGGTTCGGTCGATTACCGGCACGACGAATGGAAGGTCGACGTCACCGTCGCGGGTTCGCAAAAGGGATTCATGCTGCCGCCGGGGCTCGGCTTCAACGCCATCTCCGAGAAGGCGCGAGCGGTTGCGAAGACCAACAAGATGCCGCGGTCCTATTGGGACTGGGAAGAGATGCTCAAGCCCAACGTATCCGGCTTCTTTCCCTACACGCCCGCGACTAACCTGCTCTATGGCTTGCGTGAAGCCATCGCGATGCTGCTCGAGGAAGGGCTCGACAACGTGTTCGCCCGCCACAAGCGGCTGGCGGCCGCCACCCGCGCCGCGGTCACGCATTGGGGACTCGAAGTGCTGTGTCTCGATCCGTCGGAATATTCGCCTGTCTTGACCGCCGTGCTGATGCCGCCGGGACACGACGCCGACAAGTTCCGCAAGGTCGTGCTGGACAATTACAACATGTCGCTCGGCTCAGGCTTGAGCAAGGTCGCCGGCAAGGTGTTTCGCATCGGACATCTCGGCGAGTGCAACGAGCTCACGCTGATGGGGGCCTTGTCCGGCGTGGAGATGGGCCTTGCCGCAGCCGGCGTGCCGCACCGTGCCGGCGGCGTCGACGCCGCGATGGCATCGCTGGAAGAGCGCCCGACGACGAATTCCCCCGGCCATCTGAAGGTGGTCAAGACCTGACTGCCGACGGCAGCGCGCGCAGGCCGGTTGTTGCCGTCGCAAAAACCAAAAGCAAAAACAGCGATCTGGGAGTGAGACAATGCGGCTTCGATTCAAGGCCACCCACGTCGTGCTGGCGATGTTGTGCATCATGTACTTCATCACCTATGTCGACCGGGTCAACATCGGCACGGCAGCCAGCGAAATCCAGAAGGAACTCCACCTCAGCAACACCGAGCTTGGGTTGGTGTTCTCGGCCTTTGCCTATCCCTATCTGCTGTTCCAGGTGATCGGCGGATGGGTCGGCGACCGTTTCGGGCCGCGCAAAACCTTGTTCTGGTGCGGCCTGATCTGGGCCGCCTCGACGATCGTCACCGGCTTCGTGACCAGCCTGCTGACGCTGTTCATGGCCCGCGTCGCGCTCGGTTTTGGCGAAGGCGCAACCTTCCCGACGGCAACGCGCGCCATGCAGTACTGGACGCCCGCCAACAAGCGGGGTTTTGCCCAAGGCCTGACCCACGCCTTCGCGCGGCTCGGAAATGCCGCCACACCACCGCTGATCGCGGTGTTGATGGCCTGGCTGACCTGGCGGGGCTCTTTCGTCGTGCTGGGCCTCGTCAGCCTGGTATGGGGCGTGGTTTGGGCGCTCTATTTCCGCAACGAGCCCAAGGATCATCCTTCGATCACCGAGGCGGAGCTGGCGTCGCTGCCGCCGCGTTCGCCGGATCAGCGGTCCGAGGTGCCGTGGGGACCGCTGGCGCGCCGGATGTGGCCGGTCACGCTCACCTATTTCTGTTACGGCTGGACCTTGTGGCTGTACCTCAACTGGCTGCCGCTGTTCTTCAAGAACAGCTACAGCCTCGACATCAAGAATTCGGCGCTGTTTGCCTCGGGCGTGTTCTTTGCCGGCGTACTCGGCGACAGCTGTGGTGGAATCCTGTCGGATCGCATTCTCAAGCGAACCGGCAATGTCCGATTCGCGCGGCTGAGCGTCACGATCGCCGGCTTTGCCGGGGCCTTGCTGTCGCTGCTTCCGATCCTGTTCATCCACGATATCACGGTGGTCGCGCTGTGCCTGTCCAGCGGTTTTTTCTTCGCCGAAATCATCATCGGGCCGATCTGGTCGGTGCCGATGGACATCGCCCCGAAATATTCAGGCACGGCCGCCGGCCTGATGAATACCGGTTCGGCGCTGGCGGCGATCGTTTCGCCGCTGGTCGCGGGCTATGTGATCGACGTCACCGGAAACTGGTATCTGCCGTTCCTGATGTCGATGGGATTTCTTCTGCTCGGAGGCTTTTCGGCGTTTCTGATGCACCCCGAGACGCCGTTCGAGGAGGACAACATCCTCCCGTCGGCGGCGCGACAGGTCACCACGGGATAAAGGGCGGCAATAGCCTGCCTTCTCGGGGATTGACGGCGCCGGCCGGGCGGGGGACAAGCCCGGCAAATAGTGATATTCGACGCCACCAATACCGAGAATCTCCCGGGAAGGACGCCAGATGACCCTGCACACTGGAAGGCATTTTCTACAGATTCCGGGACCGACCAACATCCCCGACCGGGTGCTGCGGGCGATGGACATGCCGGCGATGGATCATCGCAGCGTCGAATTCGCCGAACTCGGATTTGCCGTGATGGCGGCGATGCAGCGCATCTTCCGCACCAAACAGCCGGTGATGGTCTTTCCGTCGTCGGGGACCGGTGCGTGGGAAGCCGCGATCGTCAATACGCTGTCGCCCGGCGACAAGGTGTTGATGGCCGAGACCGGCCAGTTCGCGGTGCTGTGGCACGGCATCGCCGACAAGTTCAAGCTCGACGTCGATTTCGTGCCCGGCGACTGGCGTCGCGGCGCCGACCTGGAAGCGATCGAGGCGAAGCTTGCCGCCGATCGCCAGCACAGGATCAAGGCCGTGTGCGTGGTGCACAACGAGACCTCGACCGGCTGCGTGACGGCGCCGCTCGAAGTCCGCAAAATCCTGGATCGGGCGAAGCATCCGGCGCTGTTGATGGTCGACACCATTTCCGGCCTCGGATCAATGGAATATGAGCACGACGCCTGGGGCATCGACGTGGCGATCGCCGGCTCGCAAAAGGGGCTAATGCTGCCGCCGGGACTAGGCTTCAACGCGGTGTCCGAAAAGGCGCTGGCCGTGGCCAAGGCCAACCCCTCGCTGCGCTCCTATTGGGACTGGCAGGAAGTCGTTGCCTTCAACAAGGTCGGCACCTGGCCTTACACGCCGGCGATCAATCTTCTGTTTGGCCTTCGCGAGGCGATTGCGATGCTCGAGGAAGAAGGCCTCGACAATGTGTTCGCGCGGCACAGGCGCCATGGTGCGGCGACGCGTGCGGCGGTCAAGGTCTGGGAACTGGAAACCCAGTGCCAGGATCCGCAGGCGCATTCGCCGGCGCTGACCGGGGTGCGACTGCCGGACGGCCATGACGCCGACAATTTCCGTAAAGTCGTGCTCGATCACTTCGACATGTCGCTCGGAACCGGCCTCAACAAGATCAAGGGCAAGGTGTTCCGGATCGGTCACATCGGGCATTTCAACGACCTGATGCTGATGGGAACGCTGTCGGGCATCGAGATGGGGCTTGATCTCGCCAAGGTGCCGCATCGCTCCGGCGGCGTGCTCGCCGCCATGGAAGTCCTGAAAGGCCGCGACGTGGTGCCGATGCCGAAATCCAAGGCCGCGGTCGCCTGAACCGATCCCCATTCGCAAGAACAGAAAGAACGCGCCATGAACGCCCCGGTACAAGCCACTGACGACCTGCTCTATACCGTCGAGGACGGCATCGCGCGGCTGACGTTCAACCGGCCGCAGGCGCGCAACGCGCTGACCTTTGCGATGTATGAGCAGATGGCGGCCATCTGCGAGGCCGTCAACGCCGACCGTTCGATCAAGGCGATGATCCTGACCGGCACCGGCGACAAGGCGTTCGCCTCCGGCACCGACATCTCGCAATTCCGCGCCTTCAAGACCGCGCAGGATTCGCTCGATTACGAGTCGCGGATCGATCGCGTGCTGGGCACGCTGGAAGCGGTCCGGGTGCCCACGATCGCGGCGATTGCCGGCGCCTGCACCGGCGGCGGCGCCGGGATCGCCGCCTGCTGCGACATCAGGATCGGTACGCAAGCAGCGCGGATCGGCTTTCCGATCGCGCGCACGCTCGGCAACTGCCTGTCGATGTCCAATATCTCCAGGCTGGTTTCGCTGATCGGGCCGGCGCGCACCAAGGACCTGATCTTCAAGGCGCGGCTGGTCGAAGCCCCCGAGGCGCTCGCGCTCGGGCTGCTCAACGAAGTGGTGCCCGACGTCGAAACGCTGCAGCGCCGCGCCGATGAAACCGCAAAGCTGGTCGCCAGCCATGCGCCGATCACGCTCGAGGTCACGAAAGAGGCGGTGCGCCGCATCCGGCGCACCTTGTCGCGCGACGAGGGCGAGGACCTGATCCTGCGCGCCTATATGAGCGAGGATTTCCGGGAAGGCATGGACGCCTTCCTCAACAAGCGCACGCCGAATTGGAAGGGCAGATAAAGTTCCGGCGCTGGAACTTTTGCCGGAGCACACGCCCGCGTTGTAGCGCGGCTTTCTTGCGCAAAAAAATTTAGTCATCGAATTTGCATTCTGGTTCATCCGCTCGCGACAGATCGCCGCAACCCAAATCCGTTCTCGCACAGGTTGACGCGGCGACAATCTCCGGAATATGATCGCCGAGGTTGCGATGACGTCTGCTTATTTTTGCCGAAGCATTTGTGTGAACAAGAGGTCCTGATCTTTCCTGCCGATCGAATCGCAACCGCAAGTCATCAAATTGAAAACTACGACTATAGGGTTGAAACGCCTCCGCTCCTGAGATCATCACCGCACCACATCTCAGCGCGGCTCGCACCGGCCAGACTGAATAACCGCGCCTGCGGCCCAAGCGCAGCGACGCTCGTGTAACGACGCAGGCAGGGGGGTTTTCGTGACCAATCGCGCGCCGATAATTGCGTTGCCAACAGCGAAGGGCAGCGTCAGCGAATTCGCCGACACGGCGATACCCACACCGCGACGCAACATTCGGCGATACGGTCAAGCGGCTCGGTCTACGGGCCGCATCGCAAGTTCAATTCAACGCAACGATCACCACGGAGGAAGAACCGATATTTCCGGAAGCTGACCTTCACGGCCCCGCATTGCGCGTCACGCTTGAACCCGCGCCAAGTTTTGAATCTGCAAATCAAATTCATTCCATAATGGGAGATCGACATGGCGAAGGGATTGACCATTCACGGCAACAACGGCAACAACCATATCGTTGGCAGCGATGACGACGACACTATCACTGCCGGCAACGGCGACAATGTCATCGTCGGCCTTGCCGGCAACGACAGCATCACGGTCGGCAACGGCAACAATACCATCAGCGACGGTGACGGAAACGATAACATCGGCGCTGGCAACGGGATCAACGTTATCAATGTCGGCAACGGCAACGACACCGTTACCGTCGGGAACAACAATAATACGATCACTGCCGGCAACGGCAATGACACTGTCACAGCCGGCAATGGCGCCAATCACATTACGGTCGGAAACGGCGCCGACACGATTACGGTCGGTAACGGCAGTAATACCATCGTCGCCGGTAGCGGAGCCGACACAATCCATGCCGGCAACGGCGGCAACTCCATCACTGCGGGCGCCGGCAACGATGTGATCACGTCCGGCAACGGTAACGACACCATCAATGGTGGCGGGGGCAGCGACCATATCTCTGCAGGCGGCGGCAACGACATTGTCACCTACAACATGTCGGAGAGCATCGGCACCACCGACGTGTACGATGGCGGCAGCGGCACCGATACGCTGACCCTTCAATTGACGCACGCCCAGTACGCCAGCGCAGCCGTGCAGGCTGACCTGACGGCCTATAACGCGTTCCTGGCGCTGCACGCGAATTCAGGTACCAGCAACGGCCCGGCCTTCCATTTCACCGCGTTTGATTTGTCGGCCAGCGATTTCGAGCACGTCAATATCGTTCTGGTTAACGCGCCGGTTGTCATCACCAGCGGGCCGGAATCCGCGGCAGTGGCCGAGCTTCCGGATACCACCGGCTCTTCCACCATCGACACCACCGCGACGATTCCGGCCGGGACGCTGAACTTTACCGATACGGATACCGGCGATACCCACACGGTGGCGACGTCGCTGGTCTCCGACACCTGGTCGGGCGGCTCGAGCATTCCGGCGGCGACGCAGGCCGATCTCGCGGCGGCGCTTTCCACCACGCTGCATGATTCCACCGGCACCGGAAGCGGCAGCATCGACTGGAACTTCGGCCTTCAGGACAAGGATTTCGATTTCCTCGCGGCCGGCGAGACGCTGACGGTCAACTACAACGTCTCGGTCAGCGACGCCTCGACCACCTCGACCCAGACCGTGTCGGTGATCGTGACCGGCGCCAATGATGCGCCCGTCATCACCAGCGGACCGGAAGCGGGGTCAGTCGCCGAATTGCCGAACACGACGGGATCGTCGACGCTCGACACCACTCCGACCAGCACGCTCGCCTTCACCGATCCCGACCTCACCGACACGCATCAGGTCAGCGTCGCCCTGGATTCCGCCGTCTGGTCGGCCAATCCGGTCGTTCCCTCGGACACGCTGAACGATCTGCAGACTGCGCTTGCCACCGCGCTGCATGATTCTACCGGTACCGGAAGCGGAGGCATCAACTGGACCTTCAGCGTCCCGGACCAGGACCTCGACTTCCTGGGCGCGGGTGAAACGCTGACGGCGACCTACGACGTCACCGTCAGCGACGCCTTCACCAGTTCGACCCAGACGGTGACCATTACCGCCAATGGCGCGGAAGACGCCCCAATCGTGAATCCGGTCACCGCGGCGGTGGCGGACACGGTCAATACCGATGCGGGCAATATCGTTGCGGTCGGCAACGCCATCACCGATGTGTCCGACAGCGCCGTCGACGCCAGTTCGACGCTCAGCATCACCGCCGTCAACGGCCAGGCGGGCAATGTCGACACCGACATCGCCGGCACCTACGGCACATTGTTCGTCGATTCGAGCGGCTTCTACGAATATACCGCCAACTCGGCGCTCGATCAGCTCCAGGCCGGTCAAAATGCGACCGAGCAGTACAACCTCACGGTCACCGACAGTAATGGGCAAAGCGTGATAACCACGCTGACCTTCAACGTTACCGGCGCCGACGACGCTCCGACCATCACCGGCGGCACCACCTTCGGCGAGGTCACGGAGAACGCCGGACCGAGCACGCTGGTCAACGGCGATTTCGAGACCGGCGACCTCACGGGCTGGAGCCAGAACGGTTCGCAAATCCAGGCGCTGTTCCTGGGACTTGGCGGCGCCTTCGGCAACTACGCCGCCGAATTGCAGGCACCGGGCGGCGAGACGCTGTCGCAGGACGTCGCGACCACCCCGGGCCAGCATTACATCGTCGGCTTCTCGGTCACCGGCGATCCGGATTCCGGGAACAACTCCTTCGTCGCGACCTGGGATGGTACCCAGATCCTGGCGCTCAGCGACGTCCAGGACGGGGCCTTCACCCACTACACCTTCGATGTCGTGGGCGACCCGTCGAGCTCCACCACCGCGCTGCAATTCAGCTATACCGACGACGGTTCGGCGATGTTCCTCGACCAGGTCTCGGTCAGTCCGGAGACGGCGTCCGCCACCGAGACGACCGGCGGCAGCATCTCCTTCGCCGATGTCGAGACGGGCGATACGCACACCGCGAGCTTTGCGCCGCTCGACAATAATTACCTCGGCACGTTCTCGCTCGATCCGGTGACGGAATCTGCAGGAACCGGATCCGTCAACTGGCACTTCACCGTCAACAATGCGGACATCCAGTTCCTGGCGCAGGGTCAGACGCTGACCCAGGACTACCTGGTCTCGGTGACGGATGATCACGGCGCCTCCACCGTGCAGGACGTCACCGTCACCATCAACGGCGTCAACGAGGCGCCGACCGCGGTCAGCGAAAGCGTCATCACCGACGCTGGCGCCAACGGCACCGTCGATATTCCAGCCTGGGCGCTGGCGGCCAATGACACCGATCCCGACACGACCGACCACGTCTCCGTCAACAGCATCACCTCCAGCAGCGGCGGTAGCGCGGTGCTGTCCGGGAGCGATGTCTTCTTCACCGATGACGCGACGCCGGGCGGTTCGTTCAACTACAACTCGACGGACGGCATCGCGGTCAGCAGCAATAGCGCAACCGCGACCGTCATCAACAACGACCCGTCGTCAACCTCGCTCACGGGCGTGGCCGGCGACAATATCCTGATCGCCACCCAGGGCGGCGAATCGCTGACCGGCGGCAGCGGCAATAACATCCTGATCGGCAATTCCGGCAGCCATGTCATGACCGGCGGCGGCACCAGCGACACCTTTGCGTTCTTGCATAATACCGACGGTCCGATCACCATCACCGACTTCAACAACGTCACCGCCAACGATCATATCGCGGTCTCCGCCAGCGGCTTCGGCGGCGGGCTGACCGCCGGCATGGACGTGACGCCGATCTTCGAAACCACCGCCGACAACCAGTTCTCGGGGACCGGCGCCGAATTCCACTTCGACACCGCAAACCAGACGCTCTACTTCAGCGCCGACGGCACGACAGCATCGGAGCAGACGCTGGCGCAGGTGCAGCCGGGGGTAACGCTTCACCCGCACGACATTCTGATCGTGTGAGCCGGCGATAGAGCGCGAGCCCGGACCGGCGGCGCGGGCTTCATCGGGAGCCCGCGGCGTCGCGGCTTCTTGTTGTGGGGCGCGCCGTGCAGCATCCTGCTGCCGCAGGGGTTACGGGGCGGACTTGCCATCGCGAAGACGCCTTCGACCAAAAGACGGGTCCAGCGCCGCCGGTTGGCGGTGCCAGCGGCTTGCAATTTCATGGGAAAGCCATAAGGAGTTCGACCGGGCCTGATCGAGCTCACGCTCCTTGACCCGCGCGATGGCGTCAATGCGCCTTCGTGCGTCGCTGGGTGCCAAAAGATACAGGGATGAAACACGTGCGACATACCATCAAAGCCGCGGCCGCGCTGACGGCCATGCTGGCGGCCGCGCCGGCGATCGCGGGCTGGGAGCCGACCAAGCCCGTGGAGATCGTGGTCGCGGCCGGCGCCGGCGGCGCCTCCGACCAGATGGCGCGGATGATGCAGGCCGCGATCCAGAAGAACAACCTGATGAAGCAGCCGATCGTGGTGTCGCTCAAGGGCGGCGCGTCCGGCGCCGAAGCGCTGATCTACATGAAGTCGTCGGAAGGCGACCCCAACAAGGTGCTGATCGCCTATTCACTGATCTACATGCTGCCGCTATCGGCAAAGATCCCGTTCAACTGGCGCGAACTGACGCCGGTGTCGGTGGTCGCGCTCGACCAGTTCGTGCTGTGGGACAATGTCGACGGACCGACGAGCGTGAAGGACTTCATCGCCGCCGCCAAGGCCGCCAATCCGCCGTTCAAGATGGGCGGCACCGGATCCAAGCGCGAGGACAATGTTCTGACCGTGTTCGTCGAACAGAAGACCGGCGCGAAATTTTCTTATCTGCCCTACAAGTCGGGCGGCGAGGCGGCGACCCAGTTGGTCGGGAAACACACCGAATCCAATACCAACAATCCATCCGAAAACCTCGAGGTCTGGCGCGCCGGCCAGGTTCGCGCGCTCTGCGTGTTCGACAAGGAGCGGATCTCCTACACCGCCAAGGTGACCGAGACCCAGTCATGGCACGATATCCCGACCTGCAAGGAGGAGGGCCTCGACGTTCAGTACCTGATGCTGCGCGCGATGTTCCTGCCCGGCAAGGTCACCCCCGAGCAGCAGGCGTTCTACGTCGATCTGTTCCAGAAGGTGACGCAAACGGCTGAATACAAGGACTACATGGAAAAGCAGGCACTGAAGCCGATCTTCCTCACCGGCAAGGACATGCTGCAGTTCCTCGAAGAGGACGACGCGCTCAACACCTCGCTGATGACGCAAGCAGGGTTTGTCGCGAAGTAGACGATGCCGTCATGCCACCACCGGGCCTCGCCTCCGGCGAGCCCGTTGACTCATCATCGCCCAAGCTCGTCGAACGCCAGACAACGAAAACCCGATGTCCGATTCCGAAATTGAAATTGTCGTCGACGATCCGACCGCGCCGGAGGCCGACTCGCCCGCGGTCACCAATGTCCGCGTCGTCGACATCGCGGTATCGCTGCTGCTGATCGCGCTCGCCGCGACGCTGGGTTACGACAACTGGCGCACCGGCATCGGCTGGGATTCGACCGGCCCGCAGGCCGGTTACTTCCCGTTCTATTTGTCGGTGATCCTGGCCGGCGCCAGCCTCTACAGCCTCGCCGCCGCCTTCGTGTCGCGGAAGGAGGCTTCGCAGACCTTTGTCACCCGCGCGCAGCTGTGGCGCGTCATGGCGGTGTTCGTTCCGACCACGCTGTTCTGCCTGGCGACGCAATATCTCGGACTTTACGTCGCGAGCTTTCTCTTGATCGCCGGCTTCATGCGGATGGTCGGGCGGATCGCGCTGTGGAAGTCGTTGCTCACCGCCTTCCTGTTCACCGCCGCGATGTTCGTGACCTTCGATATCGCCTTCGACGTCATCATGCCGAAGGGACCGCTGGAAGCGGCCTTCGGCTACTAGGATTCTCCGATGGAAGCCTTCGGTCTGCTGCTCCACGGCTTTGTCGTCCTGATGACGTGGAAGACGCTGGCCCTGATGATGGTAGGCCTCGTGCTCGGCATCTTCGTCGGCGTGCTGCCGGGGCTTGGCGGCCCGAACGGGGTCGCGATCCTGTTGCCGCTGACCTTCACCATGGATCCGACGTCCGCGATCGTGATGCTGTCGTGCATCTACTGGGGAGCGCTGTTCGGCGGCGCGATCACCTCGATCCTGTTCAATATCCCGGGCGAGGCATGGTCGGTCGCAACCACCTTCGACGGCTATCCGATGGCGCAGCAGGGCAGGGCGGCCGAAGCCCTGACCGCCGCCTTCACCTCGTCCTTCATCGGCTCGCTGGTGGCGGTGCTGCTGATCACCTTCCTGGCGCCGCTGATCTCGTCGTTCGCGCTCAAATTCGGGCCGCCGGAGTTTTTTGCGGTCTATCTGTTGACGTTCTGCTCCTTTGTCGGCCTCGGTCGCGAGGAGAAGCACAAGACGCTGATCTCGATGTCGCTCGGCCTGCTCTTGGCGGGCGTCGGCATGGACACGGTGTCCGGCCAGTTGCGCATGACCTTCGGCTCGAACGACCTGTTGCGCGGCATCAACTTCCTGGTCGCGGTGATCGGGCTGTTCGGGATCAGCGAAATCCTGCTGACGATGGAGGAGCGCCTGGCGCTGCGCGGCCATGCCGCCAAGATCAGCCTGCGCGTAGTGCTGTCGGTCTGGAAGGACCTGCCGAAATACTGGGTGACGCTGCTGCGCTCGTCGTTCATCGGCTGCTGGCTCGGCATCACCCCGGGCGGCGCTATCGCCGCCTCCTTCATGGGCTACAATCTGGCAAAGCGCTTTTCCAAGGACCCCGAGAGCTTCGGCAAGGGCCGCATCGAGGGCGTGTTCGCGCCGGAAACCGCGGCGCACGCTTCCGGCACCGCGGCTTTGTTGCCGATGCTGGCGCTGGGCATTCCCGGCTCCGGCACCGCGGCGATCCTGCTCGGCGGGCTGATGGTGTGGGGGCTCAATCCCGGACCATTGCTGTTCGTCGAGCACAAGGATTTCGTCTGGGGCCTGATCGCCTCGATGTATCTCGGCAATGTCGTCGGCCTCGTGCTGGTGCTGACGACCGTGCCGATCTTCGCCTCGATCCTGCGGGTGCCGTTCGCCGCCGTGGCGCCGATGATCGTGGTGTCCTGCGCGATCGGCGCCTATGCGATCCAGAATGCGATGTTCGACATCTGGCTGATGCTGGGATTCGGCGTGGTCGGCTATGTCTTCAAGAAGATCAGCATTCCCTTGGCGCCGTTCACGCTGGCGCTGGTGCTCGGCAGCCGCGCCGAGGATGCGTTCCGGCTGTCGATGATCGGCTCCGGCGGTGACATGGGCGTGTTCTGGTCGAATGGCCTGGTCGGCTCGATCACGACGCTTGCGATTCTGCTGTTGTTCTGGCCGGTCATCGACAAGGCGTTCGGCCACATCGGACGGCTGTGGCGGCCAGTCAAGGTGTAAGCGTCAGCCCCGTGCTTATCCACCGGCTTCGGCGACTGATTCAAATTTCAAACAGCCCCATCACCGTCATTGCGAGCGCAGCGGAGCAATCCATTCTTTCTTTGCGCTGCGAGATGGATTGCTTCGCTGCGCTCGCAATGACGTTGAGACACACTTTCGCGATCTCGCCGCATGCATTTTTGCGCGAGGCATCCATTTATTTCCCGCCCATCAATCAAAGGGCGCAGGGAATGCCGGGCGGCCGATGCGCCCGATAGCCACGTGTGCAATGGTAGAGATAGAGCGCACACGTGTTAGCAGGTCACACCGGAATCACCCGGCATTTTCCCACGCAATGGTTTACGGCTTACTCCCTGATCTCCCCGGTGCTCCGACCGTGCTCCGGGCTTGTTGGCCACCGTCGCCTGCGCTCCTTCTCGCAGACTTGACACCAGCGTCAGGGTGACAGGACCACACGTCTATATTTTGGCATTCGGTGAAACACGCCGAAGCTAAGAAAACCCTTTAGAACATGCACTTTTAGCGTAGCCTGTTACTGCGGTGTTTCTGCGGGTTTCGCCAAAACTAGGGCCGGGACCTTTCGCCAAGAGCGAAGGCCCGCCTGTGGTCCAAAACCCTTTAGGAGCTGAAACCAATGACGGACAACATCACGAGCGGCAAGCGCGGGCGCAATAGCGGCGTCATCCTGACCGACCGCATATGCGAAAGGCGGGTCGCACAGCGGATCAAAATTTATGACCGAAAATGCCCCGGCCTCTATGTCAGCATGACCAGCGGCGGAGTGGCGACCTTCTCTTTCAAGTTCACCGATCCCGAGACCGGCAAGCAGTGTACCGGCTGGCTCGGCGTCTACAACCCCGAGACCTTCACGGTCGAGCACGCCCGCAGCAGGGTGTATGGCCTCAAGGCCAAGGGCGGCAAGGTCGTCGCCGAAACGCTTCGGCAGCACAAGGTGAAGCAGGTGAAACAGGGCAAGACCGTGGACGAGATCATCGGAGAACGGATCGAGTGGATGAAAACCCCTGTGCTTAAAGAGGACGGCGAAAGGCGGCCCCGGATCGAAACATGGAGCAACGTCGCCAGCCATTTGCGCCGCTTCCTCAGCTCACGGCTCGGCAAGAAGAGCGCCAGCGAAGTCACCAAGAGCGATATCGCTACGCTGTCCAATGACATCGTTGCGGGCAAGCTCGGCGTCCCCTCGGTAGCCAATGCTCGCCATATGCGGCGCGCGGCCTCGGGCCTGTTCACTTGGGCAGCGGAGGCGGGCCGCGACTATGTCACGGCCAGCCCTTGCATCAACCTGCCGGAACTTGACAAGGAGCATCCGCGCAATCGCGTTCTCACCGCCGACGAGATCAGGACTTTTTGGCACGGCCTCGACCGGGATGATCGCAAGACCCGGCTAGCGCTCCGGTTCGCTCTGGTCACCATGCTCCGCTCTGGCGAGTTATTGCCCGCGCACCCCGATGAGCTGTTCGATCTCGACGGCGATCACCCGCGCTTTGAGGTGCCGCTAAAGCGGGTCAAGAAGCGCCGGGTAATCCAGCAGCCGCTTTCCGATCTGGCGGTGGGGATCATTCGGGAAGCGTTTTCCGACGGCAAGCAGCAGTACGTCTTCCAAAGCCCGCTCGGCGACATGCCGCTAAACCGTAAGGCGATGGCGACGGCGCTGCGCGGAACCAAGTACAGGAGCGGCAAGGTAAAGTCTCCCGGCATCTGCGCTTTGCTCGGTCTGCGGCCGTTTACGCCGCACGATTTGCGCAGGACAGCGGCGACCTTGGCGGGCGATCTCGGGTTTGATGATGCGTGGATCGCGAAGTGTCTCGATCACGCGGCGAGCAAGAAGCACGAGCAGGCCGTTCCGACCGTCACCGGCAAGGTCTATAACCTCTCAAAGCGGATGAATGAAAAGCGGGCGGTGCTGGATGGCGTCGCAGCGGAGCTTCGGCGGATCATCGGCTGGCCCGTAGAAACCGGGCTGCGTCTGGTCGCCTGATCAACGCCAATCCCGAAATGCGGAAGTGAGCAGCCCGGTTAGCGTTAAGCTAACCGGGCTATCTATTTTGAAACACGCTGAAACGCGCCTTTTGGGCGCTGGGCGCGTCACCGGGCGCGCGAGGAATGGATCAGGTCCTCCCGAAAAAACGCATGGGCAGGCTGCCCTGACCCGGTGGCCTCTAGCCCCGGCCTGAGCGTGCAAGGAGTCCCTTGTACAGCTTGCGCGCTTCCCCGGCTTACGGTTCAATGACCCCATGAGGGGCGGAGCAATACTGGTCCTATTGGGGGTGACGGCACTGGGGGCCTATTCGATGGGCCGCCAGAACGCGCCCGCGAGCACCGCTCCCGTGGCAGTGATGACCGCCCCGCCACCGCAGGCCCGCCCGGTGACCTTTCGTGACCCGGTAGCTCAACCCGCTGCCCCGGTCCCGAGCAGTCCGACGCCAGCCGCCAAAGCCAATTTGCCGGACAAGCCCGCAGCGGCTGACACTAAGCGCAAGGTCGAGATCGGGCTGACTGCCGCCGCCATTGCGGCGATCATCGTACAGGCGAGCCGCGATCAGTATTACGCGATAGGTCATCCTTGTGCCTGCCCCGATGACACCATGCGGAATGGCAGAACATGCGGCGGACGCAGCGCCTATTCACGGCCCGGTGGGGCATCGCCGCTTTGCTATCCGAGTGATGTAACGGCGGCGATGATCGAGTCATATCGGCAGAGGCAGGCTTCTCGCTAAAACCGAAAAACTTCGATGAAGGCTTGGGTGTTCTTGCGTTTAGTGCGGATCAACGCTTGCCAACAGTCATTGATTAGGGAAGAATTTACCCGCAGTGAGGGGTTGCGAAATGACCAAGGGCATGAAGGCCGTCCTTATCGTTTTGCTGGCTTGGTCGCTAGTTGATCAGGTACAAGCAGCTACTTGGAAGTCGTCAGCCACGAAAGACGGCCGCATCATTGTTTCGATTTCAGGTGAAATCACCGAGGGCGACACAGAAGCTCTCAAGGCCGCACTGAAAGCGGCGAACGACGCCGGAAAATTGGTTACCTCACTTCGACTAAATTCAATCGGCGGCAATCTCCTTGAAGGAGTGAAGCTGTCCGAAACCGTAAGATTTGCGAAGGTCGCAACAAATGTCGGACAAGGCGCGACCTGTGCGTCGGCCTGCTTCCTCATCTTTGCCGCGGGCGAAACGAAATTCGCGAACTACACGGCACAGATCGGTGTGCATGGTGCATCGGATGGGACGGGTGCAGAAACGGTTCAGTCGGGTGCAGCGACCGTCTCAATGGCCCGGATAGCCAAAGATTTGGGTGTCCCGCCCGCGATTATCGGACGGATGGTAGTTACACCTCCCGATCAGATGGTTTGGCTGAGTCCATCCGACTTGCAATCAATGGGCACTACTATGGTTGGCAAGCCATCGCAAATACCAACGCGGCCCGAAGCAAACGCTCAACAGTTGCCACCGGGAACCCCAACTGAGATTGCGCCGACTGCAAAGGCATCGACGCCGCCAAGTTGGAGCGACTTCGTCGATTTGGTCACCGCCACTTCTGCTAGACAAAATGGAGGAAAACCCAATTACTTCCGCGTCTGTCAACCCGAGCTAAAAATTTGCAATACTGGGATATCCTACCGAGACAATAAAGGTAGGGACATGGCGATTAAGGTCGTCAAGGATATGAACGACACGCTGATCACTCGCGAAATCTGTTCGTTCAATGAAATGGGCGACATAAGGGTCTGTACGGATTGGGATAAGTTTACGACGCATCGGGACATGAAAAACGCCAAAGGAGAATGGTATAAGGTGGCGGACGAGTGACTGAACAACTCGCAGAGAACGTCGAGGCCGCGCAGCGTCAACGGAACCATCAATTTCTCGATTAAAAAACCGCCCGGCAGTAATTCCAGACTTGGCGGATATTTGGAGGCATGTCAGGTTCCCAAATGGGGGAAATGTCATGGCCAATGAAATCCCGGAAACGCTCAACGACGCCGGTTCCGATATCGTTTCGATCACCTTCAAATTCGAATGGAGAACGATTGCTAGGATAGGTCTGGTGTGGGCCGCCGAATACGCCCTGCTGGCCCTGATCGAAGACTCGCCCGCTGCCGTTAAGCTAGCCACGCTCGTGTGCGCCTTGCTGGCACTTCTGACATTGCAGTTCGAGGATCGGGTTCGCAGTCTTAAACGCACTCTCTTTCGTGATGTTATGTTTGCGTTGGGCGTCATTTATTCCGCATTCATCGTCTACGCTGTTGTACATGTCTACGATCGAGAATCGGCACGGAGGACGGCGAAAGAACTTTATGTATCATCGAGCGAAATGATGAATCGACAGCTTCCCGTTGCGGCTGATGTCCCGAACGGCGGAAGTTATGACGCCAAAGCGGTCACCCAAGTTGCGGATGACGCGGCTACTTGGAGGAAAAACACCGCAGAATGGCTTGGCAAGAATTTAGGGGAAGCTGCTCGCGAGCGGTTCCTAGATGTCAGCGGATTCCCCTCACTGTGCTGGGGTCCAAAGTATCAGGACCAATCCTGTGATCTTCGCTACGGACAGGTAATGAACAGGCTCGTTAACGACAGAAAAAACTTGGCCGCCATCCTAGAAACCAATGCCTACGATAAATGAACTCCAAGGCCGTGCAGCGTGGCCTTCGATACGAATGTGATGCGGCCACGAGCGATCTAAGCCACGGGCAAGGCTGGCGCGGCTACGGGCAATGCATGAGAGGTTGCTTGAGGTGCGGCGGAATACCAATCGCATTTGATTTCAAGGTGCCCGCTCGGAATCGTCCCTCGTAATTCACCGCTGACAAAAGGCCGTCCACGTACACAAAAAACTTCTCCTGATCGGTTAAAGTCGGAAGGTCAACATGATAGGTCGGCAACGTGACTAGATCATTCAGGAACGCGTTACCCTTCGCTATATCTTCAAGGTTGGCAAAAGCCAGCTTGCCTGAATTCTGACGACCGCGCCGAACGCGGTAGTTGGGCCGATCCATCCGAAGGCGATGCCGGCGATCCTGACGACGAACGAGGAACGGGATGTTTGGATGCGCGCGCCATGGGATGAGGCCAAGGCGCTGCAACGGCCATTGCCTGACGATGCGTTGCGGATCGTTGCGCGTGGTGCCGACAAGGAAGACATGGCGGCCGCTCAAGATGAGACCGCGCATTTACTGAATAGCCCGGCCAATGCCGCGCGGTTGTTGCGCTCCATCCGTGAAGCGGATTAGTGAACCCTCCATTTTGATCCGCAGGGTGGTTCTGCTCTTGCCTCCAAACGTTCTGAGGCGTTGTCTCTCGGTTGGAAAGAAAGTGAACTCACGCGGGTATCACCCGCGCACAACTTCGGGACCGGGATCATGGCCAATGCACTCGTCGTTCGCAAAACCCAACTGCCGGTCTCTCAGAAGAAGTTTCGTGCAGCGCAATACGTACGCATGTCCACCGACAGACAACGGTACTCAATCGAAAATCAAGCGGCAGTGATCGCTGCTTACGCGCAACAGCACCATCTGTCGATTGTGCGCACCTACCGCGACGAAGGCGAGAGCGGCCTGAAACTCAGAAATAGAACAGGCTTAACCCAACTGCTCCACGACGTAAGCGCTGGCGAAGCCGACTTCACGCACATACTCGTTTACGACGTAAGCCGTTGGGGGCGCTTTCAGGATATTGACGAAAGCGCACATCACGAATTTGTATGCAAACGGAACGGCATCAAAGTCGCCTACTGCGCCGAGCAGTTCGAAAATGACGGCAGTCTTCTGTCGAGCATCGTCAAGAATATCAAGCGTGTTATGGCGGCCGAATTCAGCCGAGAGCTATCGGTCAAGGTCCATGCCGGACAGAGCCGAATTGCTGGCCTTGGCTTTCGCGTCGGCGGACCTGTGAGCTTCGGATTGCGAAGGGAAATGGTTGATGAAGGGCGTCAGTCCAAGGGATGGCTGGCAAAGGGAGAACGCAAGTCCTTGCAAACGGATCGCGTGCGCCTTCGTCTTGGCCCAGAGAACGAGACGGCGCTTATCCGATGGATATTCCAACAGTTTGTCGTCGAAGAGCAGTCGTACACGGAAATTGCGCGCAAACTTAATAAGAAAAAGATCCCGAACAAAGACGGAGGCGCTTGGACCGATGGCATGATTCCTACCATCCTGAGGAACGAGAACTACGTCGGAAATATCGTGTACAATCGAACATCCCGGCGCCTCGGCCAAAAAATGATCAGAAACCCGGCCAGTCAGTGGATATGATGGACGCGCCATCAATGGGGCAATTCTACAATCAGAATATCAAAGGGACTGGTTCGGATGGCCCGTATGATTGCCGGACACATCGCATTCCAAAGTATTAAAGACGAAGACGCGCGACGCTCCGTTCCAGCATCAAACAGCTGTCGACAGCAACCTTTAGCTGATAGAATGCTCCGGGTAACGGAGATTGAGCAGTGCAGACACTTAGATGTTTGGCGTCGGCCGCAATGTTAGCCTCGATCTTTTCATCTGATCCGTCGCGATCAGATGAAGTCAAAACCGATGTTCAAAGTCTCTACTCGTCGTGCAAGGGGCCGCGCGATTTAACGGATGCTGCGTTCTGTGCAGGGTTCATTGCCGGGCTTGGTTCTCAAATGCGGATGACTGCGGAGTTTGCTAGAGTAGCTCGCGAACACGGTGGACTCGCTGACGACAACACTAGACGCTTAGTTTCAGTTCTTTCCGTCTGTGGAGAGCAAACTTTTGGACAAATGGTCAGCGTTTTTATTAAATGGGTGGAGAAGCATCCCGAAAAACGCGATTTGGACCGTACTTTCGGTTTGGAGGAGGCGTTGCGAGAGGCTTGGCCCTGCGGGATGAAAAACTAGTAGTCGAAATACCAAGCTAATTTTTCCCCATGCACGGAAACGCGGCTTGCAGCGGCAGAGTGAGAGCCGGGACAGCCTGCAATCCAAGGAACTCCGGTTTATCGCGAGCAATCTTTTCAAGAATCAGATTTAGCTGCGGCGGGGTGAAGTTGTCGGGAAAACAAATCGTTTTCTTATCCTTTGCCGCTATTTGACCAGCGATTAATCCAGAAAAAAAGCCCGCCATGAATCCCGAACAACCGGCTTGATCGCGCGCATCCGTGCTGACGTATGTCGTGCAGCTGGAGCAATGTCAGCCCATCCGCATTTGCATCCACCGACGATAACAAGAGTGCCCCCAAAAGGAACGCCTTTCGCATTTTGCAATTCCTCCCTCTGTCCCCCAACGGGCATATTGCACTGATTTCAACCTGTGAGACAATAGGGAGGACGAGCGAACTCGATGAGGGGTATCCTCGTGCGTTGCAAGCTTAACAAGCCACCTCTCGTTCGGCGGACCTGTGAGATGAAATCGCGGCGTATCACTCGGAAGATTTCGGCACTTCGGCAGATTCACGCTGCGATAAGACTATTCCACGAGGACGAGTATGAATCGTCAATAACGTTGGCCTTGGCGGCCGAAAGTCAATTGCCGCATGTTACCAAGCCTTACCTGTAGCTTTCATCAAAGACAGCCTTAAACTTCGTGATTTGCCCGCACAAGGGCAAGTGCAGCATCAAAATTTGTTATTTCAATCTCGTCCGGAGGTGTGAGGTGCTTCAACCAATTCCTAACATCGTTAAACATATCGACCTCATCGGCTGACACTCGTGCCTTCAACACGCTCTCCGACGATGGATGAGTTTGCGGATTGGATTAGACAAAAAGGCGGTCTTTCCCCGGAAACGATTTAGCGAATGTCTTGGGATCAAACTGTTTTCGATCCTATCCGGGACCGAAGCTGCTGCTCACGCCCGCGCCGCGCGCAACAGTCAAATTTCGGCAGCGACTCCGCCCATAGTAGCCTTGGCGTCCGCGCTGCGAAGCGTTTTCAGCTGCAACGTAAGAAGTCCTGCTCGCGCACCCAAATGGACCTCTCTGTGGTGGGCGGCACAAAGACACGCAACATTTTCGATTGTGTCGTCACCGCCATCCGCGAGAGGAATGATGTGGTGGACTTCTGTATATCTTACCCCTTCTACGGTTTCGAAGCTCGGATGCTCGCAACCTTCTATTTCGCAACGATGATCAGCGCGTTTTCGCCCTATCGCTATGACTAAAGGATCGCGTTCATACGCGCGTACATTCAAGACCCGAGCTGATGGTCGCCGAACGCCAACGCTCCTCTGCGCTGCATATTTTGCGAGCAGCTGAGCAAGGCCCTGAGCTTCTAGACGCTCAGCTTCAACGGCCACGGATGCAGCAGTAGTTGCACCGACTTCGACGGATGATGATAGCTGCGCTACTCCGTCGCCCCAAATGCGAACAAACTCGTCGTTCAGTTTGTCGGTGTGCAAGGTCGAAGCGGTAACATCAAAGAACTCTTTCCAGACAACCTTGTCCGCCTCGCCTGCGCCCGACATGCCGTCTCCGGCAGCCCGAGGATCAAGGGAACGGAAGTTCATGACCTTGGCATAGACTCCGCTGACTGCCCTTCCTATCGCAAGTGCGACACGCGACACGGGTGTACCCGGCACGCTCGATATTCGGCCACCATATGTTTGATTGTATGCCCACAAACCCGCCAATGCTTCGTTTCGCGTCCAATCGCGTCCCGTGCGTGACCAAAGGGCATCCAACCGTTGGGCTTGCGGACCCGCAATCTTATAGTTTGTCCCTGCCTGCATTTTTAGGTTTGGCAGCTCCTTTAAGATGGGGTCTTCAAGGCACCACGTGCGACGAAGCACCTCTCGGGTACTTGCAACCTTCGCCAAACGAAGAAGCTTGATCGATACACCGGCATATTTTCAGATCTCGAAAAAGCGCTGATTTCATCGAACGATGAAATGAGGCCGCATACGAACGTCAACAACGGCAAGCTGCAAAGTCTGATCGATTTGGACGACGCCTATCTCTATATCGTAATCGACGGAACCAGTTTATTTCGACCGGAGTTCATCCAGCTCACATTTCGCAACCAGGTCGGAGTTTGCCCCGCAGCGGAGTCCGAGTAAGTTAACTCGCGGCTAGCGTTCAATTTTGATTTTTGCTCGAAAATACTGAGTCTTGTCGCCAAGAACCTCAAAATCATTCGCCTCAAACGAAAGGTACCGTGAGCGCTACCGTTCTTGCAGTAGGACATAACGCCACTGCGGTTCAAAACCTCTCTTCTGGTGATGTTGCCCAATTTCAGTCCTCCGTTGCCGAACTAAAAAGGGCGATCGAAGGACTAAATATTCCGGAAAAGACCAAAGCATCGATCTCAGAGCATGTAAGCGGATTAGAGGTCGAAGCCGGGAAGCCTATCCCCGACCGAAGCAGAGTTGAGGGCGCACTCAAAGCGCTATCGTCATCGGCGAAGCTGCTAGGCGAGTTTGTGGCGAACGCCACGATTATCCTTGGGCCTGTCGCGAAGATCGCGGCGCTTTTTGGTTTTGCAATTCCGTAACGGATCATTGCGATTGGCGTGTCTGTCTAAGCCTTGATGGGGCAAAGCGGACATCGCCCATTCGGGCAGGGCGATACGTAAGTCGATTTGGGAAACCGGCCTGCCTTCTCCATCCGGTAAAGCGTGGTGCGGCCAACCGGAATTTTCTCCAACACTTGCTTTTCGCTCAGCATGTTTCTCGGCTCAGATGTATCCGGCACCCCATCTGTTTTAACTCATCGAGCGTCATCCGCAGAGCGAACTCGGCCTCCCCGGCGGTGTGCCGGAAGAATGCCGCAAGCGGGTCGGTGTACGTGACAACTGGGCAATCGGCCGTTTGGTTCCCGGACGCTAAAACGATTCCCCGGCCCTGCCCAGCGCAGCTTCAGCGTCGTCCTATTGCTGCCCAAGGTCCGACGTGGCTCCGCCGAGCGGCATCAGAGGGGTGCCAAAGGAGCCGTTGGCCGAAAATCGGTTGTTGCCAAACGTACCTGCAGAGCCGGAAATCGCGGTGGTGTTGAACGCGATGTCATTGTTGGATATCCGGATCGAGGAAACGCTTTGCACGCCGATGCCGTTGTGGCTGATGGTCGAGTTATTGACGACGATCTGCGATCCGCCATCGCCCTCGATACCGGCGGTAGAATTGCGGGACAGAACGGACCGGTTCACGGCGACGTTGTTGCCGGTCGCCACGGCGATACCATACAGATTCCCGTCCGATGTCACGTTGTCTAGAATCGCGGCGTTTCCTGCAGCCCCCGCGATCGCAACACCGACGCCTGCATTTCGGCTGATAACCGAATTCGTGATCCTCAGTTCGCCCGGTGCGGTCCGCAGATCAGCGACGCCCTGCTGGGTTTCCTGGATGATTTTCATGTCTTCGAGAATAACCGTGACTCCCGAATCGATTTCCACGCCGCGAGTACCCTATTCGAAGCCGTTGATGGTGAAGCCTCGCAGACGAACGGATTGAGAGGCATCGATCGCCGGGAGGCTAATCGTAATCCAAACGAGACCGTGCACGAAATTGTAACCTGTCCCGGTGCAATCGATGGTGACGGACTTCGTGATCGTAAAGGGTATAGTCACAGGGGCACTGATGCAGGTGATGCTCCCGTACTCAAGGGTCTTGGTGAGCGCCCAGCTAAACGTTTGGCACGGAGACGCAAAGGAACACGAATTGCCGTCGACGCCGGAACCGGAGACGTCACATCAGACTGGGCGCGAGCCGGAGCACTTGCGCGAACCGCGATAAGAGAAACAGCAAGCAAAATATATCGCAACAGCATATCCGCCTCCCTGAAATGACGGGAGCCCGTTACCGGATGACATCCGATATCACGCCCCGCCGGAGCGATCAGAATGCCGTCCCGCGAATTCTGGGACAAGAGGATTCCCGCAGGGGCGCCAATCCGGCGGCATCTTCGCGTGCCAATCAAAGTTCGGCCGAACGTCGGCGCCCCTCATACCGCAAGCACGACAGACGAACCGCGGCTCAATGTCACTCAGCCGGACATCATCCGGCCAAGAGTCGGCGCTGATCGCCATGTGGTGACCGCACTTGTGGTCGGAGCAATAGATCAAGAGCCCGCGAATGCCGGTGGAGCGCATTTCTCCGAAGGTGATCTTTTGCGGGCGGGTGTCGGCGGGCATACCCTATTGAAGCGCGGGCGAGGTAGCGCCGGCAAGCCGCTAGGGATTGAGGGCGAGCGCGTTCGACCACCGAGATAGGCGCCCGAAAGTCGCGTGAGGGCTTGGCCTATTGTCTGTTCGAGCCTTGGTTACCGGGACGGCACGAGGCGGCGCCGCCGGTCGGCACGTTGATGGCATCGAACACACTTGACTGCACCGGTAAACGAGCTTCGATCACCGCGGCAGGGCCGGCCCCAAGAATCTGCCTCAACGCATCTTCAGCACCATGGCGATCGGGTACGCGCACATAGTAGGCCGTGGACGACCCGGTGTCTCCCGCGGCGGTTTGCTTTACAACGACGGCCCAACCGCTTGAAAAAAGCTCACCCACCGGGTTTTGTTGTTGGTCGGTCATTTCCCCTTCGCCTTCAGCCCGATCTCGACCAAGCGGCGGATGGCTTCTGAGCGGTTGGCCTTGTGATCCTTGGGCCCATTTGTCGACGGCGGCCCTGAGTTCTGCCGGCAACCGAACCGCACTGACGAGAAGCGCGCCACCCTTTTTCTTGGGGCGCCCTACCGGTTTTTTATTTGCGGAAATTGACCGCTTCATGATTTCAGTTTACTAAAAGAGCAAACCGAGGGAAAGCGGTAACTTCCGCCCCGGCTCTAACCCGAGCCATAGCTCATTTCTCCGAACGTGATCTTTTGCGGGCGGGTATCGGCGGGCGTGCGCCCATGATTCCGCCGATTGTGCCTCAAGGGAAGCCACTAGGGATGGGTAAGGCGCGAAAACCGTCCACCTCGGATTGAGGGCGTTGATAAGTCGGCCTAGTCGCACTCGCTTTGATATTCCGAAACTGCGGTCTCAAAGTCGAACTGAGCGTTTTTTAACCTGCGAGACTCCGACGAACAGTCATCGTGGCCGCCGCTGGTCGAAAGACATCGCATGTAGCGCCTGACTGCATCTCGAAGATCTGAGGCCGTGGAGTTATAGGCGTCGGTCGCATCGCTACATTCTGCCGCGGCTGCATGCGACCGCAGAGGGTTCAGAAAGACCACTGCGCACAATATCAGAATTTCAATATTGCGCATCGCCGTGCCCCCCTGATCCAGCCCGGATCAGCCCTGTTCGGAGTTGAACCGCAAGCCGCCGTCTAAATTGCCAATTGGCCTAGTGTGTGAGCTCGACCGGCGGCGGGATCGGCGCTCCCCCTGTCGAGATCCGCGGCGATGGTTTGGGTTTGGGCTTCTTTGGCCGCGGCGCCGCGGGCATGTCCGCTCGAGCAGCTGAGATCGCAGATTGAAGCGCATCGATCTTTGCTGACACTGCCGCCATTTGATCGGATAATCGTTTCACTTCGGCCTGCTGTGCCGCCAGCGCCTTCGCGTTTGTCTCCAGCTGTCCGCCCACCTGTTCCTGGAACGAATGGAATTCGTCGAGACCGACCATTTTGGACTCAGCGGGTGCCGTGGGGCTGCTTCCAAATGCAAAAGATGGGTAAGCTGAACCGCCATAGGTACGCCAAGCGATGGCCGAGACTATGCCTGTCAGGGCCGCTACCAGGAAGATCACGAGCATGAACCTTCGTCGACGTGGAGGCTCGACTTCATCGACTTCGTAGTCAGTTTCTTCGTAGTGATCGCTATCGCGCTGCCAAGCCACGTCACGGACCCTCAATTGCCGGCGACCGTACCAATGCGGACATGGTATGTTAAGTTGCCTGAGCAAAAGTGAACAGCGCCGGGGAGCTGGATATGCTGGGCTGGCGACCAAACGACGCATGGCCAGCCCCCGCGTCGTTTTAAACGGCCCCAGCCAGACCCCAATCAGCCGGGGCCGTTTCTTTTACCCGGCGCGCTTTGCGTGGAATGCAGTCTGGTCCAGTGTTACAAACTGCACAGACACCTGAAGCGATTTCCGTCTTAACTGCCGACATTCAACTGAATGCATACTTGCGATCGCCCGGCCTTCTCGCCGGGTTTTTCGTGCGGCGCCGCTTTCGAGATATGCGGAAGCCGCCTGAGCGAGTCGCCTGTACGCTGGGGGGAAGACCAGCCCCAAATGCCGGACTCACCAGCGACCTTCCCAGAGCTGTAGAGGGGCTATCTGACAGCGATGCGTCTGCCGCTACTTCGGGGCCAATAAGCCTAGCGCAGTCCAGCACCGTTGGTCACAGTTCGGTTGTACCGTTAACCCGTTGTCGTCCTGAAATGCCTGCAATGCATTCAGCGTGTCGCCATTGATGTTGCCATCCGCTGCAGCGGGACCAATCGAATAGCCCTTCCTGGTAAGCGAGCTCCGCATTTGTGTCATCAAAAGTCCAGTGTCACCAAGAACCCCCACTATTTTAAAGTCTCCTAGCGTCCGCTCAAGGGAGCGGTCATCGACCACTGGAGGCTCGGGGATACTGGCTGGGGCTCGGGCTGGTGCCGGCTCCGGGGCTGGTGCCGGCTCTGGGGATGGGGCTGGTGCAGGCTGTGCGGCCGGTGTCGGCTCAGGGCTAGGGGTCGCCGTTGGTATGGGCTCTGAGGTGCTGGCCATCGGTATGGGCAAGTTGCGGCAGTTAGGCTGGCCAACATGAAGCGGTCCAAGCAATACCCAAAGGGAAACGCCCACGGCTGCAGCCATAGCCCCTGAATAGACGACGTACTCTCTGATTGTCATAACGCTTCGACTATCTCCCCGTGGGCCGCCGCTGCAAGTCAAAAGCGCATCAGCGGCCTTCCTAGAGTCGTGGGGAGGCGCTCCCGGCGGTCCGGACACCTAGGAATCGAGCGCTTTAGGAGACATAATTGGGCCTCGGCGGGAGATCAGCCATGACTGAACGCGACAAAGAGAAGTTGACCATGACCTGCCCCAAATGCGGGGCGAGAGGTGTCGCTGAGGTTTCGACCAGCGACAGCATGTACGCCAAGACGGGGGGATTCCATGTGAACCAATTCCCGGCCGATTTCTCGCTCGCCAGGGATGGCGGCGGGTATCAGCATAAGACAGGGGTCCGACATTCTTGCGGGGCGGTCTTCGACTTATGAACACCCCCAAACGCCCTAGAGATCTCAATCAACTGGCCGGCAGCCCGTGGCGATTGGCGGCCGCTACTATCGCTTCACGATGCACGGTGGTGAAAGAGTTGAATGCAACGATGACTCCGCCGTCGCGCTCGCGAGCGAATGCGCTGGATTGCGGCCTCGATCTCTGCACGGTTCTCGGCCGAGCCATCGATTAGGGTGACGCCGGCTGCCAAGGCGTCCCTTGCTGGCGCGCGCAAGCAGATCGCCGGTACCGGCACCCACTAGTCTGCTAGTGATATAAAGCACCCTCAGAGTGCTGGGGCTCAACTCTCGCAGGAGTGCGAGACGCTTACCTACAAGGGTGGATTCAAAACTAGCAAAGCCTGTGACGGTGCCTCCTGGCCGTGCGAAGCTTGCAACATAGTCGAGCGCAGTCGTGTCGCTAAGTGATCCGAAAACGATCGGAATCGTGCCGGACACCTTGCGCTTTGACGGGAGGTTTGCAGCCTTGACGACGAGCATGTCAGGCTCAAGCGCGATTACCTGCCGTGTATTTTTCAGCATGCGATCTGAGTCGCACGCACCCCAGCGGTAGATTAGTTCGAGGTTTTTGCCTTCGACCCACCAGCGCGCCGAGTTCCGTGGTCAAGACCTTGACGGCGGCAACTTCCCGCAGGTCGCTCTCGGAAGTGCTCATCAGAACACCAACACGTCACTTACGCTCAATCCCTTCGGCACGGGCGGACATCGGCCACATCGCCGCCGCACCGCCGATAAGCGTCATGAATTCGCGCCGTTGCATTCCCGCGCCCAAACAGCCGAATGCGGCAATGTACCGTCAAGCCTCGACGCTTGGAAGACTTCGCGGGCTTTTTTCGAACGAAATTAAGCGAGGTGGCCGATGTCCGGGTTGGGTCTTGGCTGTGTAAAAACGCAGCGGGAAGCAAATCGCGGAGAAAAGCTTTTCTTCAGATAGCCATCCGGAGTGTCTGAAGAGCATACTGAACTGCGTTGCGCGGGCATCCGAGAATCAGATTCTCCGATGCTTGTAAGATTTCACGTTTTCACACAGCCAGGGTCATTTTCAGACCTTGGGCCACTTCCAAGCTAGGTCGGTTCATCCTCCAACAACGGACATGGCGCGAATGCATCGGCAGGTCCGTTTTGTGCCGATAGTGTTGCAAAAGTCGTTTTGCCGAAGGTGTCAAAAATTCTGAGGGTCGTAGGCGCGGTTTTCGTGTAGAGATTTGAGGGACCTCATCGCCTCACGCAAACCTCATGGGCGACTTTGGTAGCGCGACTGAGGTTAT